>Ga0265798_10000530_pt1 | contig 63012 bp, 60 predicted proteins | sample P3T30metagenome_FD_192430 | JGI IMG/M metagenome (GOLD analysis project Ga0265798, IMG submission 192430) | Plant litter microbial communities from East Loma Ridge, Irvine, California - P3 T30 | ecosystem: Environmental > Terrestrial > Plant litter > Unclassified | place: USA: California... | reverse complement strand
GTCGAGAAGTTCAACTCGCGCTACAAGAACTTCGGCAAGTAGGCTCCGGCCTCAGACGTCGAACGGGGCGGTCCACTTCGGTGGGCCGCCCCGTTCCGTCTGTGCAGCCAGCGCGATCCGGAGTCGCCGGACGGTGATGCCGGCTCGGGGGATCAGGACGCGCGAGACCCGGGTCAGAGTCCTGCGGACCGTTGGGGCCACTCGCCCGAGGCCGTGAACGTGGGATCCTTGCTGCGTCGCATGTACTGCTGGAAGCTCTCGGCCTGCGTCGCGCACCAGCCCATCTGCTGGTCGTGCAGATCGGTCGACGGCACCGCGAGCTGATCCGGGAACTTCCGGGCCATGGCCTGGGCCACCCGGCCCGCCGCGATCGCATCCGCCCCCGCGTCGTGGGCGTCGTCGAGGCTGACCCCGTAGACCTCGGCCGCCGCCTCGAGAGTCCGCTTGCCCTTCCGGTACCGGTCGACGGCCTTGTCGATGACGAGCGGGTCGACGACGCAGCCGATGGCGCTCACGTCGCCCAGGGGCTCGACGCCGTGCCGCCGCGCCTCACGGTCGAGGAGGGTCAGGTCGTACGGCGCGTTGTACACGACGAGCGGCACGCCACGGGCGAAGACGGCCCTGACGGCCGCCACGACCTCGGCGACGACCTCGGCCGCCGGACGCCCCTCGGCCCGGGCCTGCTCGGTCGAGATGCCGTGCACGGCGCTCGCCTGCTCGGGGATCTCGATGCCGGGGTCGGCGAGCCAGGCGCCATGCGCGATGCTCGTGCCGTCGGCGTCGATCAGACCGACGTGCGCGGTGACGATCCGGGCCGTCTCGACGTCGATGCCGGTCGTCTCGAGGTCGAAGACGCCGAGTGCCTTCCACCACTCGGTCGGCACGGGGCCGACGGGGATCGGCTCACCGGACGCGACCGCGTCCGATGATGCGGTCGGGGCCGGGGAGAGGTCGGTGTCGGTCACGCCTCGAGTTTAGGAGGCACCACCGACGACGCCCTGCCCGGTGTTCGGCACGTCACCGACGTGGAGCCAGAAGAACGCCTGCGTGCCGAGGGTGAGCGTCACGCGACCCTCGTCGTCGAACGAGGGGAACTGGGCTCCGCCGAAGAGGTCGTAGAGCGTCCGACCCGCGAACTGCGGGGCGTGGATCGTGACCGACGTCGGGTTGTGAGCGAACGAGAAGACGCACAGGATGTCTTCGGCCGAGTCGCCGAACTGCGTCTCGGACCCCTCGTACGAGCGGACGAACGAGAGCACCGACTCGTGGTCGGTGTCGAGCACCGAGAGGGTCCCCATGCCGAAGGTGGGGTGCGCCTTCCGCACGTGGATCACGTTGCGGATCCAGTGGAGCAGCGAGCGCGACTGCGCCAGCTGGCTCTCGACGTTGACCAGGTTGTAGTTGAAGACGAGCGACTGCACGACGGGCAGGAACAGCTTGCCCGGATCGGCGGTCGAGAACCCGGCGTTGCGGTCGGGCGTCCACTGCATGGGCGTCCGCGACGAGTCGCGGTCGGGCAGCCAGATGTTGTCGCCCATGCCGATCTCGTCGCCGTAGTACAGGAACGGGCTGCCGGGGAGGGCGAAGAGCAGGGCGTGCACGAGTTCGAGCTCGGCACGGGAGTTGTCGAGCAGCGGCGCGAGGCGACGACGGATGCCGATGTTGGAGCGCATGCGCGGGTCGTACGCGTACCAGCCGTACATGGCCTGCCGGTACTCCTCGCTCACCATCTCGAGGGTCAGCTCGTCGTGGTTGCGCAGGAAGACCGCCCAGGCGGCCCCCGGGGGGACCTCGGTCGTCTCGGACAGGATGCGCTTGAGCTCGCCGCCGTGCTGGGCGCGCAGGGAGTAGAAGATGCGGGGCATGACGGGGAAGTCGAACGCCATGTGGCACTCGGGCTCGTCCTCGGTGCCGAAGAACGCCGCCGTCTCGGCCGGCCACTGGTTCGCCTCGGCGATCAGCACCCGGCCGGGGAACTCCTCGTCGACCATGGCGCGCAGTCGCCTGATGAACTCGTGGGTGGCCGGCTCGCCCTCGCCGTTGCCCTCCTCCGTCTCGAAGAGGTAGGGGATGGCGTCGAGACGGAGCCCGTCGACGCCCATCGACAGCCAGTGCCGGACGACGTCGAAGACGGCCTCCTGGACGGCCGGGTTCTCGAAGTTGAGGTCCGGCTGGTGCGAGAAGAAGCGGTGGAAGAAGAACTGGCGCCGCACGGGGTCGAAGGTCCAGTTGGACTCCTCCGTGTCGACGAAGATGACGCGGATGTTCTCGTACTCGTCGTCGGTGTCGCGCCAGACGTAGAAGTCGCCGTAGGGGCCCTCGGGGTCCTCGCGGCTCTGCTGGAACCACTCGTGCTGGTCGGAGGTGTGGTTCAGCACCATGTCGATGACGATGCGCATGTTGCGTTCGTGCGCCTTGGTGACGAGGTCGCGGAACTCGTCGAGCGTGCCGAACTCGGGCAGGATCGACTTGTAGTCGGCGATGTCGTATCCGCCGTCGCGCAGCGGCGACTGGAAGAACGGCGGCAGCCAGAGGGCGTCGACTCCGAGCCACTGCAGGTAGTCCAGACGGGAGTGGAGTCCCTGCAGGTCACCCGCCCCGTCCCCGTTGCTGTCGACGAAGGATCGGACCATCACCTCGTAGAAGACGGCACGACGGTGCCAGTTCGGGTCGAGGGTCAGTCCGGGCTGCTGGATCGGGGCAGTGAAGCTCACCCGTGTCACTCTACGGTGGCGCGCGCGGCTTCGCGCATCGCGTTCGGATCCGACTCGTAGACTCGCCGGGTGATCGTCCGAGAGCCCCGCGTCCCGTCTCCCTACCGCTCGCGCCTGGCCGCCTCCGACGTCTCCGAGCACGTCGTCGACGTCGGCGGGAGTTCGACGCGCTACTGGATCTACGAGACCCCCGATGCCGAGGAGGCGCGGGTCACGATCGTCGCGGTCCACGGCTTCCGAGGGGATCACCACGGTCTCGAGCCGGTGGTCGCCCATCTCGTCGGCGTCCGCGTCGTGATGCCCGACCTCCCGGGCTTCGGCGAGTCGTCGCCTCTGACGGGGGAGCACACGGTCGCCGCCTACGCGCGGTGGCTGACCGCATTCGTCGCCGCGCTGGGACTCGGCGACGACGTCGTCGTGCTGGGTCACTCGTTCGGGTCGATCGTGACCTCGGCCGCGCTGGCGGACGGACTCCGCGCCTCCCGCCTCGTCCTCGTCAATCCGATCGCCGCGCCGGCGCTGCGCGGTCCTCGCGGCGTCGTGACGCGGCTGGCCGTCCTCTACTACTGGGCCGGGGCCGCCCTGCCCGAGCGCGCCGGGCTCGCGGCCCTGCAGAGCGCCCTGGTGACCCGGTTCACGAGCCTCGCGATGGTCAAGACGCGCGACCGGGGACTCCGGCGGTGGATCCACGACCAGCACGACGCGTACTTCTCGCGCTTCGCGGATCGTCGGGTCGTCCTCGACGCCTTCCGGGCCTCGGTCTCGAGCGACGTCAGCTCGTACGCGGCGCGGGTCGACGTGCCGACGCTGCTGATCGCGGCCGATCGGGACGACATCACCGCGCTCCCGGCCCAGCACGAGCTGCGCGCGCTGTTCCCCGACGCCACCCTCGACGTCATCGACGGGGTCGGGCACCTGATCCACTACGAGAAGCCCCGTGAGGCCGCCGCGGCCGTCGAGGCCTTCGTCCGATGAGGATCGTCGCCGACTGCCGGTACGTCCGCGTCGGCCGTCACGACGGCATCAGCCGCTTCACGGCGGGTGTCGTCGGGGCGCTGGCCGAGACCCACGACGTCACGCTGCTCGTCAACGATCCCCGTCAGCTCGAGAAGCTGCCCGACCGACCCCACGTCGTCATCAGCTCGCCGACGAGCCCGCTCGAGCCGCTCGTCGCGCTGCAGGTCAATCGTCTGCGACCCGACGTCGTCTGGTCGCCGATGCAGACCATGGGCTCGTTCGGACGCCGGTACCCCCTCGTCCTCACCCTGCACGATCTGATCTACTACACGAACCGCACCCCGCCGCCCGAGTTCGCGCTGCCGATCCGTCTGCTGTGGCGGCTGTATCACCTCGCCTGGTGGCCCCAGCGTCTGCTGCTCGACCGGGCCGACGCGGTGGTCACGGTCAGCCGGACGACGCGCGACGAGATGCGCCGACACCGCCTGACGCGTCGGCCCGTCACGGTCGTCGGGAACGCCACCGACCCGGTGGCACCGAGCGCGCCGCGCACCGCACCGGAGCGCCGCGACCTCGTCTACATGGGGTCGTTCATGCCGTACAAGAACGTGTCCGCGCTCGTGAGGGCGCTGCCCCTGCTCGACGGGTACCGGCTGCATCTGATGAGCCGGGTGTCCGAGCGCGAGCGCGCCTCCCTGTCCGCTCTGGCGCCCCGTGACGCGCTCGTGTTCCATGACGGGGTGGGGGACGACGAGTACCACGACGTGCTGAGGCGTGCGACGGCCGTCGTGACGGCGTCGCGCGCCGAGGGGTTCGGCATCCCGATCGTCGAGGGGATGGCGCTCGGCACGCCCGCCGTCGTCAGCGACATACCGATCTTCCGGGAGATCGGGGGAGAGGCCGCCCTGTACTTCGACCCGGAGTCCCCGGCCTCGATCGCGGCCGCCGTGAGACGTCTCGAGTCGGAGTGGGCGTCGCGGTCGAGGGCCTCGGTCGAGCAGGCCTCGCGATTCGACTGGGACGCCTCGGCGGCCGCCCTGGCCGCCGTGCTCGCCTCGGTCGCGTCGACGGGCGCCGCCGAGCCGACGGCCTGACCGAGGAGGCGCGGTTCAGTCCCTCCCGCTCGCCCCGTTCTCGAGAGCGTTCTGGTACTCGAAGTCGAACGTCCCCGGGCGCTCGGACTCGAGCTCGATGGGGTCGTCGAACTCGCGGAGCACGAGACCGCCCCCGTCGGACACGAAGGAGTGGATCGAGCCGTTGCGGATCGGCACGCCGACATGGGCCTCGGTCTCGGGCGAGACGTGATTGACGACGGCTCGGATCACGGCGCCGTGCGTGGCCACCACCACCAGACCGCCGGCGTGGGAGCGGGCGATGTCGTCCAGTGCGGGCAGGACCCGCGCGACGAGATCGCGGCGGCTCTCGCGACCGGGCACCGGCGTTCCGGTCGGGAACCGGGCCTCGACCTCGGTTCCGGTGAGACCCTCGGCCTCGCCGTACCGGCGCTCGGCGAGTGCGGCCGCATGCGTCGGCGGAGCGAGGCCCAGGACCTCGGCGATGATGGCGCCCGTCTCGGCGGCCCGCGACAGCGGGCTCGCGACGACGGCCGAGACGCGGCGTCGCGCGAGCAGCGCACCGGCCTCACGGGCCTGCGAGCGGCCCAGGTCGTTCAGGGGGATGTCGGTGGCGCCCTGGATGCGCCTCGCGCGGTTCCAGTCGGTCTCGCCGTGGCGCACGAGGTAGAGAAGAGTCACGCGGGTTCCTCCGATCGGCGGAACGGGTCAGGGGATCAGTCGCTCCGCGAGGGCCGCCAGGGTCTCCGACGTGCCGGCGTTCAGCTTAACCGCCGCTCGGCCGTCGCCCTTGGTGACGCCGCGGTTCACGACGACGACCGGCAGTCTCCGCCGGGTGGCCTGATCGAGCAGCCGGATGCCCGAGTTGACGACCAGCGAGGACCCGGCGATCAGCAGGGCCTCGGCCCCGACGACCAGGGAACGGGCCTCGGCGAACCGCTCGACGGGCACGAACTCGCCGAAGAACACCACGTCGGGCTTGAGCATGCCGCCGCAGACGGTGCAGACGGGCACCTCGAAGGCGTCGATGTCGTCCACCTCGACATCGCCGTCCGGGGCGAGCCGCACGCTCTCGGGGTGCTCGAGCCACGGGTTCGCCTCGGCCAGACGAGACGAGACCATGTCGCGGGCGAACGACTGGCCGCAGGTCAGGCAGACGACGCGGTCGACCGTGCCATGCAGATCGACGACCCGTTGCGAGCCCGCCCGCACGTGCAGGTTGTCGACGTTCTGCGTCACCACGCCGTTCGTCACCCCGGCGCGCTCGAGCTCCGCGAGGGCGCGATGGCCGCGGTTCGGCTCGGACGCGCGGAAGGCCTTCCAGCCCAGGTGGCTGCCCGCCCAGTAGCGCTTGCGGTACCGGTCGCTCGACAGGAACTGCTGGAAGGTCATCGGGTTGCGCGGCGGCGCCCCGGCGCCGCGGTAGTCGGGGATCCCCGAGTCGGTGCTGACGCCGGCCCCGGTCAGGACCGCCACCCGGCGACCCCGCAGGAGCCCCACCGCCTCGTCGAGGGCCTCGGCGTCGAGAGGGGGATCGACGACGCTCCCGCCCCGGGGCGTGGTGTTCGAGACCATCGAGGCTCCTTCCGATCCGTGGACGTTAGCCTAAACGTCGTCACCTCCCGTTTCGTCTCCGTCAGCCGACCTCGGCCCGGACCCCACCGCCTCCGGAGCCCCGTGCGCATCACCCGCATCACCGATCTCGACCACCCGGCCCTCGCCGACTACCGCCGACTCACGGACGTCGCGCTGCGCCGGGTGAGCGAACCCGAGGGCGGGCTCTACATCGCGGAGTCGTCGAAGGTCATCGAGCGGGCCCTGCGGGCGGGCCATGTGCCCCGGTCGGTGCTCATGACGGACCGCTGGCTCGCGGACATCGAGCCTCTGGTCGCCGACTTCGAGGGCGAGATCTTCATCGGCGACGCGGCCCTGCTCGAGACCCTGACGGGGTATCACCTGCACCGCGGGGCCCTTGCGGCGATGCACCGCCCCGCACTCCCCGACGTCGCCGCGGTCCTCGCCGACGCCAGACGGGTCGTCGTGCTCGAGGACATCGTCGACCACACCAACGTCGGGGCCATCTTCCGGGCCGTCGCCGGACTCGGGGCGGACGCCGTGCTCGTCACGCCCCGATGCGCCGATCCGCTCTACCGCCGGAGCGTGCGCGTCAGCATGGGCACCGTCCTGCAGGTCCCGTGGACGCGCCTCCCGGAGTGGCCCGAAGGCGGCGACCTGCTGCGGGCGGCGGGCTTCGAGGTGGCCGCCCTCGCGCTGTCCGACGACGCGGTGCCCCTCGACGCCTACTCCGCCGACCCTCCCGAGAAGGTGGCGCTGCTGCTCGGGACCGAGGGCGACGGACTGAGCCGCGCCGCCCTGCGATCGTCCGACGTCGTCGTCACGATCCCCATGCTGCACGGCGTCGACAGCCTCAACGTCGCGGCCGCTTCGGCGGTGGCCCTCTGGGCGCTCCGGGTGCCCACGATGACGTCCGTCGAGCGATGACGGCTGCGACCGGCCCCACCGCCGGGTCGCGGCTCGGCGCACGGCGCCGTCGGCGCGGGGTCGTCGCCGCCCTCACGGCGCTGGTCGTGGTCGCCGGGTCGTACACGTCGGTCATGCTGCTCGGCCCCACCTCGCCCGCGGCGGCGACGGCCTCGACCTTCGAGGCGCCCGAGCAGGCGGCCCCCGATCTGACGTTCCCCGGCTACGGGGCGACGGCCGTGCAGGCCCTCGGCTACGACGACAGCCTCACGACGAGCGGCGACGATCGCGCCCGTCCCATCGCCAGCATCAGCAAGGTCGTCAGCGCACTGGTCGTGCTCGACGAGCGGCCCCTGGATGGCGGGGACGGTCCGACCATCACGTTCGACGCGGACGACGAGGCGCTCTACGACTCCTATCTGGCGCAGAACGGCAAGGTCGCGCCCATGCCCGCCGGCCTCCGCCTGACCGAGCGTCAGGCCCTCGAGGTCTCGCTGATCGAATCGGCGAACAACTACGCCGACGCGATCGCCCTGTGGGCCTTCGGCAGCTCGGAGGCGTTCGTCGAGGCGGCCGACGCCTGGCTCGACGACAAGGGCCTCACGTCGACCACGATCGTCGAGCCGACGGGCATGTCACCCGCGAACACGAGCACGGCCACCGATCTGGTCGCCCTGGGGCGACTCGCCCTCGAGGACCCCGTCGTGGCCGAGATCGTCCGCACCGACAGAGCGGTCATCCCGGGAGTCGGCGAGATCGAGAACTCCAACGAGCTGCTGGGCATCGACGGCGTGACCGGCATCAAGACGGGCACCCTCGACGAGGCGGGCGCGTGCCTGCTGTTCTCGGCGGACTACACGATCGGGGACGACACCGTGACGGTCGTGGGCGTGATGCTCGGCGGGGTCGACCACGACTCGCTCGACGTCGACGTCACGGCGCTGCTCGGCAGCGCGCTCGCGCGGTTCCAGACGATCGATCTGACCCGCTCGGGCGACCCCTTCGCGCGGTACGACCTCCCCTGGGGAGCGACGTCCGAGGCCGTGACGACCGAGGACGCCTCCGTGCTCGTCTGGGGGGACGAGACGATCGAGGCTCGCGTGACGACCGATCCGATCGGGCCCGACGCCGCCGGCGCCGAGGTGGGGGTGGTCCGTTTCACGGTCGACGACGAGACGGTCGAGGTGCCGCTCGTGCTCGCCCGCGACATCCCCGAGCCGGGCGCCTGGTGGCGGCTGACCCACCCGGGCGAGATCATCGACGGGCTGACGCGCGCCTCCTGACCCTCGCCTCCTGACCCTCGCTTCGGCGCGGCGTCAGACCTCGTCGCGGTAGACGACCGTGACGGCTTCGGGCCGTTTGGGCTGCCGGCCGTCGCCCGACGACTGATGGCGGATGCGACGGACCACCCAGGGCACGAGGTACTCCCGCGCCCAGCCCATGTCCTCGGAGCGGGCCTGACGCCAGGGTCGTCTCTGGAGCGGCTCCGGCTGGAAGGGCTCGAGGTCGTTCTCGACCGCCAGAGCGGCCAGGACCATCCGCGCGATGGTGTGATGACCGAGGGGGCTGAAGTGGAGGCGATCCGGCGCCCACATGCCCGGGCCCGACAGCTCGCGAAGCGCCCACATGTCGGCCACGACGGCGTCGTGACGCTGCGCGATCGCATGGACGTGCTCGTTGTAGATCGCGACCTTGCCCCGCATCCGACCGAGGACGGGGGTGGCGCCGATGTCGGGGCCGGTGAAGACGACGACGGTGGCGCCCTCGCTGCCGAGGCGCTCGACGAGACCCTCGAAGCCCGCCGCGACCTGGTCGGGGTCGGTGCCGGGGCGGATGATGTCGTTGCCCCCGGCGGAGACCGTGACGAGGTCGGGGCGGAGCGCGAGCGCGGCGTCGGCCTGCTCGTCGATGATCTGCTGCAGCAGGCGCCCGCGGACGGCGAGGTTCGCGTAGGCGAAGTCATCCGTCGACGATCCGAGGACCTCGGCCACCCGGTCCGCCCATCCCCGGTGCCCGCCGGGGGACTTCTCCTCCGGGTCGCCGATGCCCTCCGTGAACGAGTCTCCCAGAGCGACGTACCGCGACCAGGGGTGCTGCTGTGACATGCCCACCACGTTACCCGGCGACCGGAATACTCTCGACCCGTGCAGACACCAGGACCTCGGATCAGGATCGACCGCGACACATCGCCGGAGGACGCCCTGCCGGCCGACCTCCTCGACCGGTTCCGGGCCCGTGCGGCGGTCGCGGACCGGGAGAACGCGTTCCCCGACGAGGACCTCGCCGAGCTCCGCGAGCGGGGGTGGCTGCGCCTGTTCGTCCCGCAGGACCGAGGAGGCGCGGGTCTCGGACTCGAGCAGGTCGCGGCCCTGCAGACCCGCCTCGCCACGGCCGCCCCGGCCACCGCCCTCGCGGTCGGGATGCACCTGGTCTGGACGGGCTGCGCCGCCGTGCTGCGGGCGAGAGGCGACGAATCGCTCGACTACGTCCTGGACGAGGCCGCCCGCGACGAGATCTTCGCCTTCGGCGTCAGCGAACCGGGCAACGACCTGGTCCTGTTCGATTCGGTCACCCGGGCGGAGCCGGACGACGACGGCGGCTACCGCTTCAGCGGGACGAAGATCTTCACCTCGCTGTCTCCTGTCTGGACCCGACTCGGGGTGTTCGGCCGCGACGACGCGGACCCGGGTCGACCGACGCTGGTGCACGGGTTCCTGAGGCGCGAGGACGGCGGCCACGAGTCGCTGGGCGACTGGGACACCATCGGCATGCGCGCGACCCAGAGCCACACCACCCGACTCGACCGGGCACCCGTCGCCGCCTCGCGGATCGTCCGACGACTGCCCGTCGGCCCCTCGTCCGACCCCTTCGTCTTCGCGGTGTTCGCCGTCTTCGAGACCCTCGTCTCGGCCGTCTACCGGGGGATCGCACGACGCGCCGTCGAACTCGCGGTCGAGGCGGCCACCACGCGGACGTCGCGTCGCGCGGGCGGGGCGCCGCTGTCGTCCGACGCGGTGATCCGGTGGCGGATCGCGGACGCCGCCATCGCCCTCGACGGCATGGAACCGCAGGTGGACACGGTCGCCCGGGACGTGGACCGGCTGGTCGACCACGGGGCGGCCTGGTTCCCGCGCGTGGTCGGGTTGAAGACGCGGACGACCGAGACCGCGCGCGCCGTCGTCGACCAGGCCGTCGCCGTGACGGGCGGCGCGTCGTACCGGACGTCGTCCGAGCTCGGCCGACTGCAGCGCGACGTGCTGGCCGGGCGCTTCCACCCGTCGAGCACGGACTCGGCTCATGCGACGACGGCCGCCTGGCTGCTCGGTCCCGCCTCCTGATCTCCGGATGTCGGAGGCCCGTGTGAGGATGCACGGGTGAGCAAACAGGACGGCAGCGGGCGACTGGTCACCAGCCATCCCACCGACGACGCGACGGCTCCGATCCTCCACGTCGACATGGACGCCTTCTTCGCCTCGGTCGAACTGCTCGATCGCCCCGATCTGGTCGGTCAGCCGGTCGTGATCGGTCATCGGTCGGAGCGCTCGGTCGTCACGGCCGCGACGTACGAGGCACGGAAGTACGGCGTGAACTCCGCGATGCCCATGGCGATCGCGCTCCGGCGATGCCCGCAGGCCGTCGTCCTCGAGCCCCATGGCGAGAAGTACCGTCACTACTCGTCGATCGTCATGTCGATGTTCGACGACGTCACGCCGATGGTCGAGCGGCTCGGCATCGACGAGGCCTTCCTCGACGTCTCGGGGTCCATCCGCCTGATGGGGTCGCCCTTCGAGATCGCGACCGAGCTCCGCCGCAGGGTGCACGACGAGACGGGACTGCACTGCAGCATCGGCGCCGCCTCCACGAAGTTCGTGGCGAAGCTCGCGTCGAGCGTCGCCAAGCCGGACGGCCTGCTCATCGTCCCTCACGACGAGACGCTCGGGTTCCTGCACCCGCGGCCGATCAGCGGGCTCTGGGGCGTCGGGGGCAAGACGGAGGAGACCCTGCTCAACCTCGGCCTGCGGACCATCGGCGATGTGGCCGCCGCACCCCTCGACACGCTCGTGCGGGCCGTGGGCCCGGCAGGCGGTGCGAAGCTGCACGCCCTCTCCTGGGGCCGCGACCCGCGGTCCGTCACGACGACGACCGAGGAGAAGAGCGTCGGGCACGAGGTCACGTTCTCGAGCGACGTGACCGACCCCGTCGAGATCCGTCGCGAGCTGCTGCGGCTCAGCGACAAGGTCGCCGTCCGTCTCCGTGCCGCCGGCATGAGCGGACGCACCGTCGTGCTGAAACTGCGCACCACCGACTTCGTCACCATCACGCGCTCGAAGACGCTCGCCGAACCCACGGATCTCGGTCGACGCATCTACGACGAGGTGCGTTCGGTGTACGAGGCGACGGGCAAGCAGCACGAACGCATCCGGCTCGTGGGCGTCCGGGTCGAGCAGCTGGTGGCGGGTGCAGGGGGCGGCTTCTCGCTCGGGCTGTGGGACGACGACGCCGACTGGCGCGAGGCCGAGTCGACGATGGACGCCCTCCAGGCGAAGTTCGGTTCGGCGATGCTCACGCCGGCGTCGCTCCTCCGCCCCGGCAACGGTCGGCCGGGCCGGCGCCGCACGGGCGCCTCGCCGGTCGAGCCGTCCGCCGACCCCGGGTACAGTGGGGTCGAGTGAGCACAGCTAGCGTGGACGACCCCTCGGGGCGCGACGACCCCCGCGGCGACAGCACCCTCGACCTCACGGACGTCGGCGTGTCCGCCGGCAACTCGGCCGCCGAGCACCTGTCTCCCGCCTTCCCCGAGCGAGCCGCCTGGGGCACCGCGGCCAAGCTCCGTGCCTGGCAGGCCGAAGCCCTCGAACAGTACTTCGCGACCTCGCCGGTCGACTTCCTCGCGGCAGCCACACCGGGCGCGGGCAAGACGACCTTCGCTCTGCGACTCGCGACGGAGCTCCTCTCGCGCGAGGTCGTCGACCGGGTCGTCGTCGTCGCCCCCACCGAGCACCTCAAGAGGCAGTGGGCGGACGCGGCCGATCGGGTGAATCTCCGTCTCGACCCGATGTTCAAGAACGCCGACGTGACCTTCGGCCGCCACTACCACGGTGTCGCCGTGACCTACGCGCAGGTGGGCATGAACCCCGAGGTGCACCGGGCTCTGACCGAGGCCGGTCGCACCCTCGTCATCCTCGACGAGGTGCACCACGGCGGCGACGCCCTCAGCTGGGGCGACGGCATCCGCGAGGCCTACGGCAAGGCGACGAGGCGGCTCTCCCTGACCGGCACCCCGTTCCGCTCCGACACCGCACCCATCCCGTTCGTCACGTACACGGCCGACGAGCAGGGCATCCGGACCTCCCGCTCCGACTACGCCTACGGCTACGGCCGGGCTCTCGCCGACGGCGTCGTGCGCCCCGTGCTCTTCATGGCCTACGCCGGTCAGATGCGCTGGCGGACCCGCATGGGCGACGAGATGAGCGCCTCCCTCGGCGAGGCCGTCACCAAGGACATCACGGCGCAGGCCTGGCGCACGGCGCTCTCGCCTCAGGGCGACTGGATCCCGGCCGTGCTGTCCGCAGCCGACAAGAGGCTCACCGAGGTCCGGCGCGGCGTCCCCGACGCCGGCGGGCTCGTGATCGCGACCGACCACACCGCGGCCCGCCAGTACGCGGCCGTGCTGCAGAGGATCACGGGGGAGCGCCCCACGGTCGTCCTCTCGGACGAGAAGGCGGCCAGCGACCGGATCCAGGCGTTCTCGGACAGCGACAGCCGGTGGATGGTGGCGGTCCGGATGGTGTCGGAGGGCGTCGACGTGCCTCGGCTCGCCGTCGGCGTTTACGCGACCTCCGCCTCGACCCCGCTGTTCTTCGCCCAGGTCGTCGGCCGGTTCGTCCGAGCCCGTCGCCGCGGCGAGACGGCCTCGATCTTCCTGCCGAGCGTGCCGAGTCTCATGGCCCTGGCAGGGCAGCTCGAACTCGAGCGCGATCACGCCCTCGACCGGCCGACCACGGCCGACGACGGCATCTTCGCCCCCGAAGAGGACATGATGGCCGCCGCCAACCGCGAGGAGAAGGCCTCGAGTCTGCTCGAGCAGCAGCCGTTCGAGGCGCTCGATTCGCAGGCGTCGTTCGACCGGGTCCTCTACGACGGCGGCGAGTTCGGCACCGGTGGCGAGATCGGCAGTCTCGAGGAGCTCGACTTCATCGGCATCCCCGGTCTGCTGGAACCCGACCAGGTGCGCGATCTCCTCCGTCAGCGTCAGGCCACGCAGGCGCGCCGATCATCGAAGACGGGGATGCCGACCGCGGCCGCCCCGATCGAGACCGCCCGACCGCTCTATCAGACCATCAAGGAGCAGCGTCAGGAGCTCAGCCGGCTGGTGTCCATCTGGTCCCGGCACTCGAACGAACCCCACGGCCTCATCCACGCGGACCTCCGTCGGATCAGCGGCGGCCCGTCGGTGGCTCAGGCCAGCACGGAGCAGATCCAGAAGCGGATCGACGTGCTCCGGGGACGCATCGGCAACCGCAAGTAGCCCCTGCGCCGCCGTGATCCGCCCCGAATCCGCTTGACCGGCTTCTCGGGCCGGGGCTCGCGCCGGACCCTGCCCCGGGGTCCGCGTACGATCGGGGGATGCTCGATCCGCTCGGAGAACGTCGCTGGGTCGTCCGTCGCGAAGACGGTTCCGCCCCGTTGGCGCTCGTGGAGCGGTTCGGCGGGGGTTACCGACTGACGCGGTGGTCCATCGTCGAGAGAGAGCAGCGCCCCCTCGGGGTCTTCACGTCGGCGGAGCAGGCCGAGACCGCCTGGTGGCGGCATCTCGACCGAGACCATGGTCACCGCAGCGGCAGCACCTCGGCGAGGGCGAGACGCCTCGGCGAGGACTGAATGCGCTCCCGTCTCGCCCCTCCGCCGATGTCCCGGCTCAGGCCGCCCTGATCCGCCCTCGACGACACGCCCGCGATCGACGCGGACGCCGCGGACGCCGGTGCCGCCGGCGCCACCACCCAGGGGCGGACGCCGACGTCGGTGCAGCCCAGCACGGAGCGGACGACGAGCTCCGGCGACGAGTCGAGGGTGCTGAGGGACTCGCACCACGCCCTGTCCGAATCGTTCGGCTCTGCCCCACCCGGGCGTTCGATGACGAACGACACCCAGGCGACCTCGAACTCGGCGACCACCGCCTCCAGGGCACGGCCCCATGCGAGGACGGCCGACCGCGACGGCCGCTCGGGGATCCCCTCGAGGGGGACCATCATCGGGAGCTGAACGTCATCGCGGTCGAAGAACAGCGTCCACAGCTGACGGCGGACGGCCACGGGCAGCAGCTCGGCCACCCGATCGGCGAGATCGTGAACGCTCGAGACGGGCAGATGGGCGGGTGAGGGAGGGTGGCAGGTCATGGCTTCAGCCTGCCGGGGCCCTGCAGCTGATCGGAGCCGCTCCACAGCTCGGGTCGCTCTCCGTGCCCGGCCTTCTGATGGGGAGGGATCATGGCCCTCTCGCCGGACGACCGTGCCACGACACCGGCCCTCAGGGACGCGTGACGAAGCCCTTCTCGATCATCCAGTCGAAGGCCACGTCGGCCGGCTCCTCCCCTTCGACGTCGACCCTCAGATTCAGACCACGGAGCTCCTCGTCGGTGAGCTCGGGCGAGATCAGGTCGAACACGTCGGCCAGTTCGGGGTACGTCTCGAGCGTCGCGGTCGACAGCACCGGGGCCGCGTTGTAGGCGGGGAAGAACCCCTGGTCATCTTCGAGGACGGTGAGGTCGAGGGCGTCGATGCGACCGTCGGTGGTGAAGATCTCGCCGAAGTTGCAGTTGCCGCGATCGGTCGCCTCGTAGACGGTGCCGGTGTCGAGGATGCTCACGTTGCTCGTCGGCACCCCGTCCGGAGCGCCCAGCTCGAGGCCGTACCTCTCGAGCATGGGCTTGAAGCCGTCGGCACGACTGTTGAACTCGGCCTCGACGCAGAACGTGCGCTGCTCGACGGGGAGTGCGGCGATGTCCGAGAGCGTGGCGACGTCGCCCAGCTCGGCCACCGCCTCCGATCGGACGGCCATGGCGTACGTGTTGTTCAGGGGCGCCGGCTCCAGCCAGGTCAGGCCGTTGGCCGTGTCCGCGTCGCGGACCGCCTCGTACTGCTCCTGCTGGTCGGGGATGCCCGCGGCCTCGCCGAGGTAGGTCAACCAGGCCGTGCCCGTGTACTCGTACGTCATGTCGGCGTCGCCGTCGAGCATGAGCTGTCGGACGGCGACGCTGCCCGGCACGTTCGTGAGGTCGGTCACCTCGAAGCCCGCGGCCTGTGCCGCGAGGACGGCGATCTTGCCGAGGACGAGCTGCTCGGTGAAGTTCTTGGCGGTCACCGTGAGCGCCGCGTCGTCGGGCAGGCCCTCGATCGCCTCGATCGACCCGGGCGCCACGGCGGGCACGAAGGCGGTGGCGGGCTGCAGGCCGCACCCGGCGAGCCCGGCCACCGTCGCTGCGGCGAGCACGCCCGCGAGAGCGCCGCGGACGGCCGGCCGACGGTGGATGCGCGAGGTCGATGAGCGCGGGCGGGAGTCGTGATGGACCACGGGTCAGAGTCCCTTCGGCCGGGCGACGTGTTCGACGAGTCGCCCCAGCCAGTCGATGAGCAGGGCCAGCAGGGCGATGAGGATCGCGCCCGAGACGAGGACCCGGGGGAGGAACAGATTGACGCCGGTCGTGATGAGGAGCCCGAGCCCGCCCGCCCCGATGAACGTGGCGAGGGCGGCCGAACCGACGAGGAGGACGAGGGCGGTGCGGATGCCCGACAGCATCACCGGCACGGCGAGGGGCAGCTCGACCCTGAGCAGCACCGAGAAGGCGCTCATGCCCATCCCTCGTCCCGCCTCGACGAGTCGGGAGTCGACGCTCTGCAGACCGATCATCGTGTTGCGGAGCACCGGCAGGACGGCGTAGAGCACGAGGGCCACGACCGCTGCTCGGAACTCGAAGCCGAGCCAGAACGCCAGGAGGACGATGAGGCCGATCGCGGGGGCCGCCTGTCCGAAGTTCGCGACGGCGAGCACGCCCCCGCTGATCTTGACGAAGGGACGACGCGTGAGCAGGATCCCGAGGGGGATCGCGATCACGAGCACGATCAGCGCCGAGACGAAGGTCAACGAGAGGTGCTCGCTCATCAGCGACACCAGGGTGTCCGGGTTGAGCGTCGTCCGTTCGCCGGCGCTGAGGTCCGCTGCCGACAGCCAGACGGCGAAGGCCCCGAAGCCGAGGAGGACCGCCACCGGTTGCGGGACGAGCCCCAGCCAGGTCGGACGGTGTGCGCGACTCGACCCCGCGCCGGCGGTGCCGACTGCGGTGGCCGCGCTCACGATCGCCCCTCGGACGAGGCCGGGGTCTCAGCGCCGGTCGACCCGGGCTCGTCGACCGGTCCCGGCCCGCTCGAGGGCCGGGCGTCGCGCGCCGTGACGTCGACCACGTCGAGCTGGCCCGTGTTGGTGCCGACGGGCGTGTACTCGGCGGCCACGGCGGCCGCCTTCCGGGCACGGGTGATCGCCTCCATGACGACCTCGACCGTGATGACGCCGATGAACGAGTCACGGCGCCCGGTCACGAGCGCGGCCCCCGCGCTCGAGACGAGCATGGTGTCGAGCGCGTCGTTCAGGGTCGCCCCGCTGCCGATCACCGGGAGGTCGGCGTCGACGGTCGCGGAGACGGTGTCGACGCGCGAGAGCCGGCGCGTCGACGGCCAGGCGATGGGCCGGTTGCGCTCGTCGACGACGACGACGTGGTTGTGCCCGGCGGCCTTCGCCCGGGCGAGCACCTCAGCACCGGACTCGCCCGGGGACGCGACGACCGCCTCCTCGAGATCGACGTCGCCGACCCGGGACAGCGTCAGCTGCTTGAGCCCGGCGCCGGAGCCGATGAAGTTCTCGACGAACTCGTTCGCCGGCTCGGCGAGGATCCGCTCGGGGGTGTCGTACTGCACGATGTGCGCCCCCTCCGAGAACACGACGATCCAGTCGCCCAGCTTGACCGCCTCGTCGAAGTCGTGCGTCACGATGACGATGGTCTTCTGCAGCTCGTGCTGGATGTTGATGAGCTCGTCCTGAAGACGCTGCCGCGTGATCGGGTCGACGGCCCCGAACGGCTCGTCCATGAGCAGCACCGGCGGATCCGCGGCCAGGGCCCGGGCGACGCCGACGCGCTGCTGCTGCCCACCCGAGAGCTCGCGGGGGAATCGATCGCGATAGGTCTCCGGGTCGAGCGACACCAGCTCGAGCAGTTCGTCGACGCGGGCGGCGATGCGCTCCTTCGACCAGCCGAGCATCTTCGGAACGATGCCGATGTTCGTCGCGACGGTCATGTGCGGGAACAGCCCGCCGGCCTGGATGACGTAGCCGATCCGACGGCGCAGATCATCACCGTCGATGTCCGTCACGTCGTCGTCCCCGAGCACGATCCGCCCCTCGGTGGGCTCGATGAGGCGGTTGATCATCTTCAACGTGGTCGTCTTGCCGCAACCGGACGGGCCGACGAGCATGACGATCTTGCCGGCGGGGATCTCCAGCGTGATCCCGTCGACGGCCGGCCTCGCCTGGCCGGGGTACCGCTTGGTGACCTGCTCGAGGCGGATCGCCTTGCCCGAGACCTCTCCGGTCGACGAGACGGCGGGGGAGTCAGTTCTGGACACGGATACCTCGCGAGATGGTCAGGCGGCCGAGGCCGACGAGCAGGAGATCGAGCACGGCGGCGAGGACGACGACGCCGACGACACCGGTGACGACGGAGGCGAGCGCGTTGGCGCCGCCGGTTCGGGACAGACCCGAGAAGATGAAGCCGCCGAGCCCGGGCCCCAGGCTGTACGCCGCGACGGCCGCGATGCCCATGACCATCTGAGCGCTGACGCGGACACCGGTCAGGATGATCGGCCAGGCGAGCGGCAGCTGGACCGTGAGCAGGGTCCGCATCGAGCCCATGCCCGCGCCGCGCGCGGATTCGAGCAGCGAGGCGTCGACCTCGTTCAACCCGACGACCGCGTTCCGGAGGATGGGCAGGGTCGCGAAGAACGTGACGATGGCGACCGCCGGAGGCACGCCGAAGCCGAGGAACGGGATGAGGAGGCCCACCAGGGCGAACGACGGGAGCGTCAGACCGACGGCGGACACGCCGTTCGCGACGGCGCTCAGCCAGGGGGTCCGGTGGACCAGCACGGCGATGACGACGGCGAGTACGACTGCCAGCACCACGCATTGGACCACGAGGCTGAAGTGCTGCCAGGAGGCGAACCAGATCTGGTCCCACCTCGCCGCCACGTACTCGAACACCATCGCCGCCCGCCCCTCGTCAGCCGGGCCGATCCGACCCTCACCCCACGGCCCGGACGGGCTGCACAGCACGTCAACCCTAACCGGGATGCGCGCCGGGCGTCACGGAGAGGCCGCGGGGTCAGCCGTCGGTCGGCTCCGCAGCGACCTTGTACCGCGCGCCGTGGTGCTCGTCGGGGAGACGATCGCCGCGACCGAAGAGCTTCTGCCGCAGGGTGCCGGGCTCGTACTCCGTGGGGTAGACGCCGCGGGCCTGCAGCACCGGGATCACGTGCTCGACGATGTCCTCGAAGGTCCCGGGGGTGATGGCGTAGGCCAGGTTGAACCCGTCGACGTCGGTCTCGTCCACCCACTCCTGCAGCTGATCGGCGATCTGCTCGCCCGAACCCACGATGCGCGGACCGAGACCCCCGATGCCGGCCGCCTCGGCGATGTCCCTGATCGTCCACTCCCTGCCGGTGTCGCCCTCCTGGGCCTGGAAGTTGGCGAGCGCCGACTGGATCGCGTTGCTCTCGACGTCTCCGACCGGATCGTCGAGCGAGTAGGTCGAGAGATCGACGCCCATCCAGCCCGACATGAGCGTCAACGCGCCTTCGTGCGACGCGTACCGCTGGTACTCCTCGTGCTTGGCCGCCGCGGCCTCGGGGGTCGCGTCCGTGATGACGGTCAGGAGCGTGTAGATGCGCGCCGAGTAGCGATCGCGCCCCGCCTCCTCCAGGGCGTCGCGCAGCTTCGTCACGGTGGACGCGAGGCGCTCCTTGGTGGGGGCCGCCACGAAGATCGACTCGGCGTTCCCGGCGGCGAAGCGGATGCCTCGGGGCGAGGCCCCGGCCTGGTAGATGACCGGGGTGCGCTGGGGGCTGGGCTCGGCGATGTGGATCCCCGGCACCTTGTAGTAGATGCCGTCGTGCCCGATCGAGTGCACCTTCGCCGGGTCGGTGAACACGCCGGTCTCCCGATCCCGGACCACCGCGTCGTCCTCCCACGACCCCTCCCACAGCTTGTAGAGCACCTCGAGGTACTCGTCCGCCTGGTCGTAGCGCGTGTCATGGTCGAGCTGGTCGTCGGCGCCCATGTTGCGGGCGGCGCTCGGGAGGTACCCGGTCACGACGTTCCAGCCCACCCGTCCCTCCGTCAGGTGGTCGAGGGTCGACATGCGTCGCGCGAAGGGGTACGGGTGCTCGTAGGCGGTGCCCGCCGTGATGCCGAACCCGAGGTGCTCGGTGGCGGCCGCCATCGCCGAGACCAGCAGGATCGGGTCGCCGACGGGGGTCTGGGTGCCGTTCCGCAGGGCGGCGTCGTGGTTCCCGCCGTAGACGTCGTAGGTGCCGAGCACGTCGGCGATGAAGAGCCCGTCGAAGACGCCCTTCTCGAGGAGGCGCGCGAGGGAGGTCCAGTAGCTCAGCTTCGTGTAGTCGGCCGACCGGTCGTCGGGGTGGCGCCACAGTCCGGGGGACTGGTGCCCCACGCAGTTCATGTCGAAGGCGTTGAACCGGATTCGTCGAGTCATGACCTCATTCTGGGTCGCCGTCCCGAGCGCGTCGCCGGATGCCGAAACACGGCGTCACACTCGCGCGCCCACCCGATCTACGCGCCGGGGTGGACGATGAGCCACGTGGCCACGGCGTCGATGTCGCCCCGGTTGCCCAGGCGGTGGGGGAGATCGCACGGGAACGTCACGGAGTCGCCGGCCCGGACGACGATCCGCTCGTCGGGGAACTCGATCGTCAGCTCGCCGGAGACCACCGTCCCCACCTCGTAGCCCTCGTGGGTGACGAGGTCGTTCACGCCGGTCGCCGAGGCGCCCGGCGGATAGGTCGACTCGAAGAAGTCGACGCCGCGCAGATGACCGGGCGAGAGACGACGGAAGACGACACCGCCGCCCAGGACGACGGGTCGGCTCTCGTCGGCCCGCTGCACGACGACGCTCCGAGGAGGCGCGGCGACGGTGCCACCCGGTGCCGCCGACGCCCCGGTCGCGAAGACGTCGGCCAGCGGGACCTCCAGGACCTGCACGATGGTGAGGAGTCGGCTCACGGACGGTCGCCGGGCCCCTCGCTCGAGCTGCGACACGGCGCTGGGCGAGATGTCGAGTCGGGTGGCGAGGGATCTCAGCGAGAGCCCTCGGGCGAGGCGGAGCTCGCGGAGACGTGCCCCGAGGGCGATCGCGTCGAGGTCGATCGCGGAGTCGTCCGGTCGCGACGAGGGTGTTCCGGGCACGGGCAGCCGATCTGTCGGGTGTGAAGCGATGGCTGTCACACGCTTGTTACCTCGCGGAAACCGACGACAGGTTGTGAAGCCATAGATTCACACCAGGACGAGGATCACCACCCCCTCACGCTACCTCGTCGATCAGGAGGAACTCGTGGAATCGAACACCGCTCCGACCGCCCCGGCGGAGGCGCCCGGCACCTCCCCGCTCGACCGGACGCCGTCCGGCCACCCTGCCGGGGGAGCCGGGTACCACCCGGACCTGACCAACGACGACCTCGCGCCTCTGACCCGCCAGACCTGGCGCAGCTACAACATCTTCGCGTTCTGGATGTCCGACGTGCACTCGGTCGGCGGGTACGTGACGGCGGGCAGCCTCTTCGCCCTCGGCATCGCCAGCTGGCAGGTCCTGGTGGCGCTCGTCGGCGGCATCGTGATCGTCAACGTCTTCACGAACATGGTCGCGAAGCCGAGTCAGCGCACGGGTGTTCCGTACCCCGTGGTCAACCGGGCGGTCTTCGGCGTCCGAGGAGCCAACATCCCGGCGATCATCCGGGGCCTGATCGCCACGGCCTGGTACGGCGTCCAGACCTACCTCGCCTCGCAGGCCCTCACGATCATGTTCCTGAAGTTCCTCCCGGGCAGCGCGGCCCTGCTCGAGCCGTCCTTCCTCGGCCTCGACGCCCTCGGCTGGATCAGCTACGGGATCCTGTGGGTGGCACAGGCGGCGCTGTTCTGGCGGGGGATGGAGTCCATCCGCCGTTTCATCGACTTCGCCGGCCCTGCCGTCTACATCGTGATGATCGCCCTGGCCGTCTATCTCGTCTCGCAGGCGGGCTGGGGCGGCGTGAGCCTCACCCTGTCGGCCGGGCCCCCGCTGGACCTCGGGGCGTCGATCCCCGTCATGCTCTCGGCCGTGGCCATCGTGGTGAGCTACTTCTCGGGACCGATGCTGAACTTCGGCGACTTCGCCCGATACGGTCGCAGCTTCCAGGCCGTGAAGAAGGGCAACCTCCTGGGACTGCCCGTCAACTTCCTCTTCTTCTCGCTGCTCACGGTGATCTGCGCCTCCGCGACGGTGCCGGTCTTCGGGAGGCTCATCACCGACCCCATCGAGACCGTCGACGCCATCGGCACACCCTTCGCGATCCTCCTCGGCGGGCTGACGTTCGTCACGGCCACGGTCGGCATCAACATCGTCGCGAACTTCATCTCGCCGGCCTTCGACTTCACGAACGTGAGCCCGCGCCGCATCAGCTGGCGCGCCGGAGGGATGATCGCCGCCGTGGGCAGCGTCGCCCTCACCCCCTGGAACTGGTACGGGGACGCCCAGGCCATCCAGTACTCGCTGGGTGTGCTCGGCGCCCTCATCGGTCCGCTGTTCGGCATCCTCATCGCGGGGTACTACCTCGTCGGTCACCAGCGGATCGCAGTCGACGACCTCTTCACGATGGGCCCCGCCGGGCGCTACTGGTACCGGCGCGGCGTCAACCCGAACGCCGTCCGAGCCCTGGTCGCCTCGGGAACCGCATCCGTGGCCGTCGCCGTCGTGCCGGCGCTCGTCGTCGACCTCGGCGGCCCCTCGGTCGTCTGGGTCAGCGACTACAGCTGGTTCGTCGGCTGCGGTCTCGGCCTCCTCATCTTCCGCGCCCTCGAACGACGCTGGCCCCGCATGCCGTCGCTCGACCCCGCCGACGAGTCCGTCGACGACGGCACCGCCCCCACCCCCGCCTAGGAGACACCGCCGTGCACATCCGTGTCATCAACCCCAACACCAGCGTCGCCATGACCCGATCGATCGGCGCCGCGGCGAGGGACGCCGTGTCGCCGTCGTCTCGGGTAAGCGCCGCCCATCCGACGATGGGCCCCGCCTCCATCGAGAGCCACTACGAGGAGGCGCTGGCCGTCCCCGGTCTCCTCGAGCAGATCTCCGTCGGGGAGCGCGAGGGGGTCGACGCGTTCGTGATCGCCTGCTTCGGCGATCCCGGACTCGACGCCGCGCGGGAGCTGGCGACGGTTCCGGTGGTGGGCATCGCGGAGGCGGCGTTCCATGCGGCCGCCTTCGTGGCCCGTCGGTTCGGCGTCGTGACGACGCTGGGACGCACCACGGGTCGCGCGCGCGAACTCGTCGACCGGTACGGGTTCGGGTCCGCCTGCACGGTGATCCGGGCCTGCGAGATCCCGGTGCTGGCACTCGACGACCCGGCGTCCTCGGCCCGGCGGGCGGTCGCCGACGAATGCCGCCTGGTCCTCGACTCGGGGGCCGAGGCGATCGTCCTCGGCTGCGCGGGGATGGCCGACCTCTGCCACGAGCTCACCGTCGAGCTCGGGGTCCCCGTCGTCGACGGCGTCCGGGCGGGTGCCGCCTTCGCCGAGTCCCTCGCTCGCCTCGGTCTGAGCAGCGGCGCACGGGGCGAGTACGCCGCACCTCCCGAGAAGGGCTTCTCGGGTCTGCTCAGCGGCTTCTCGCTCGCGGGGCCGTCCGCCTGACCCGAGGCGACGACGTACCCTGAGGGGATGTCCACACCGGCGCCCGACGTCCCCCACGAGGCGCCCCGCGTCCGACTCGGACGCGACGTGGTCGTCCTCGGCGTCATCGCGTTCTTCGTCATGGTCGGATTCGGCGTCGTCGTGCCCGTCCTCCCGGTCTACGCCCGGAGCTTCGGGGTCGACAACACCCTGGTCGGCGCCGTGCTGTCGGCCTTCGCCCTCATGCGCCTCGTGGCGAGCCCCTTCGTCGGCAAGCTGCTCGACCGGGTCGGCGAGCGACTCGTCCTCGCGGTCGGCATCGGCATCGTCGCCATCTCGAGCGGCCTGGCGGGGCTCGCCGAGACGTACCCGCAGCTGCTGCTGCTCCGTGGTCTCGGCGGCATCGGGTCGGCCATGTTCAGCATCGCGGCGATGACCCTCCTCCTCGCCACGACGGCGCCGTCGCATCGCGCACGGGCCATCGGCTTCTATCAGGGCGGCTTCCTGGTCGGCGGCATGGCCGGTCCGGCCCTCGGCGGGGTCCTGGCCACGATCTCCCTCACGGCGCCCTTCTTCTTCTACGCGGCCACCCTCGTGATCGCCGGCGTGGTGGGCGTCGTGCTGCTGCGACCGCCGCGAGGCCGCAGCACGACGGCACCGGGCGAACCCCCCGTCGCCTTCGCGGTCGTGATCCGCGACATCCGCTTCCGGGCGGCGTGCGTGGCGAGCTTCGCGCAGGGCTGGTCGTCCCTCGGGGTGCGCAGCGCGCTCGTCCCCGTCCTGGTCGTCGAGGTGCTCAAGGGGACGACGGCCTGGACGGGCGTCGTCTTCGCGGTGGCCGCGGTCGCCCAGACCGTCGCCCTCGCTCCCGCCGCCCGCCTGGTCGACACGGTGGGGCGCCGACCGGCGATGATCGTCGCGTTCCTCGTCGCCGGAGTCACGCTCGCCGCCGTGGCGTTCTCGACCGACGTCGTGATGCTCGGTGCGCTGCTGGCCGTCTACGGCGTGGCCACGGCCTTCATGGGCACGGCTCCCGCCGCGCTGGTCGGCGACGCGGCGGGCGGTCGCGGCGGTCGCCCCGTGGCCGTGTTCTCGATGTGCTCCGACGTGGGCGCGATCGCCGGTCCGCTGATCGCGGGTCTGCTGGTGGACACCACGTCGTACGCGGTCGCGTTCGGCTCTGCCGGGGCCCTCCTGGTGCTCAGCGCCGTCGTGTCGCTGCGACTGCCGCGGGCCCTGCCCGCCGACCACGATGCGAAGGAGGCGCGCCCCGGTTCCCCGGGACGCGCCTCCTGATCGACGGATCGGTCCGTTACTTCTTCTTGCCGGCCGCGTCGTCCGCCGAGATCGACGGGGTGACCTTGAGGAACCCGGCGCGGGGGTCGGCCATGCCGACGAGCGGCGTCTGGTCGCGTCCGCCGACGAAGTTGGTGATCCACCCGGTGAGGATGCGCCACTTGCGGTTCAGCGTGGGCATCGCGTACAGGTGGTAGCCGCGGTGGGCCAGCCAGGCCGGGACGTTCTTCATCTGCACGTTCTTGATGTTCGCCGCGCCCTTGCCGATGCCGAAGCTGGCGACCGTCCCGACGGACTCGTGGCGGTACTCCGCGATCGGCTGACCCGAGAGCTGCGCGATGATGTTGTCGGCCACGGTGACGGCCTGCCGGACGGCGTTCTGCGCGTTCGGCGGGTAGTAGGCGGGCTGCTGCTCGCTGAGCAGGTTCGGCACCTGGGCGCCGTCGCCGAGCGACCAGACGCCCTCGAGCACCTCGCCCTCGTCGCTCTGCACCTGCAGGGTGGCGGACACGTTGACGTGCCCGCGCGGACCGAGCGGCAGACCGAGGTCGGCCAGGACCGGGTTGGGCTTGACGCCCGCGGTCCAGACGATCGTGCCCGCCGGGATGGTCTCGCCGTCGCTGAGGACGACGTCGCCGTCGATGCACGAGGGCATCGTGGTCTTCAGTCGGATGTCGATGCCGCGCGAGCGCAGGTGGCCGAGGGTCCACTTCGAGAGCTCGGGCCCGACCTCGGGGGCGACGCGGTCGAGCGCCTCGACGAGCACGAACCGGAGCTCGTCGCGAGAGAGGTTCGGGAACGAGTCGACGGCCGCCTTGGCCGCGTCGTCGAGCTCGGCCATGGCCTCGACGCCCGTGTAGCCGCCGCCGACGAACACGACGGTGAGGAGCTTGCGCCGCGTGGCCGGGTCGCTCACGGACGCCGCCTCGGCGATGTTGCCGAGGATGCGGTCGCGGACGTACTGGGCCTCCTCGACGCTCTTGAAACCGACGCCGTTCTCGGCGAGCCCGGGGGTCGGGAACGTGCGTGTGACGGCGCCGAGCGCGACGACCAGCTGGTCGTAGGGGATGGTGCTGGTGACGCCGTCGCCGGTCGTCACGGAGACCGTCTTGGCCTCACGGTCGTGACCCGAGACGGACGCCTCGACGACCTTGGTCCTGCGGAGCGCCTTTCGGAGCGGCACGGTGACGTCGCGGGGTGCGATGTGACCGCCGGCGACCTCGGGCAGGAACGGCTGGTACGTGAAGTACGGAGCCTGATCCACGAGCGTGATGCTCGCGTTCTGCGGGGGTCGGCGTTTCTGGAGCTCGAGAGCGGTGGTCAGCCCGGCGGAACCGCCGCCGAGAATTACGATGCGCGTTGTCATAGATGTTTCCTCCCGCGTCGACCGTACCGTGCGAGATGCCCGGGGGTCCGACGCGCACGATGGCGGTGTGGTGGTCGGCGGTGGGCGAGCCTCAGCGGTCGCCGGGGATGTCCGAGTCGGTGAACTCGCCGTCGGCCTCGTCGGAGTCCGAGCCCTTGCGCCCGGCACCGTCCTCGGGGATGTCGCTGTCGACGTACGAGCCGTCGGTCTCCGAGGTGGTCGTCTCCGAGTGGGTCACGGTCTCGTGACCCGGGCCGCCGGTCTTCTCGGTCGACTCGTCGTGCTCGATGTTCTCGTGGTGGTCGTTGCCCATGGTGGCCTCCGTCGGATCGGTCGCGCGGCGAGAGCGTCGCGTGTGCGGCTCACAGTAGGCCCGCCGGGGCCCCTCCGGGTCAGAAGCCCTCGCTCTCGCGGGTGACGTAGGGGGATTCGAGCAGATCGAGCTCGTCATCCGACAGCCAGAGGTCGACGGAGGCGACGGCGTCGTCGAGATGCTGCTGCTTGGTGGCGCCCACGATGGGCGAGGTGACGGCGTCCTGCTGGCGGACCCAGGCGAGCGCGACCTGCGCACGCGACACGCCCCGCGCCTCCGCCACCTCGGCGACTGCGGCCGCCACACGGCGATCGCCGTCCTCCTGCTGCCGGTAGAGGGTCTGGCCGAAGCGGTCCGTCTCGCTGCGCGCGGTGCTGGCGTCCCAATCGCGTGTCAGGCGTCCCCGCGCGAGGGGCGACCACGGGAGGACGCCGACCCCCTGATCGACGCAGAAGGGGTGCATCTCGCGTTCCTCCTCTCGCTGCACGAGGCTGTACTGATCCTGCATGGAGACGAAGCGGGTCCAACCGCCGAGGTCGGCGGCGTGCTGCATGACCGCGAACTGCCAGGCCCACATGCTCGACGCGCCGAGATACCGGACCTTGCCCGCGCGGACGAGGTCGTGCAGCGCCTCCATGGTCTCCTCGACCGGCACCTCCGGGTCGAAGCGATGGATCTGGTAGAGGTCGATGTAGTCGGTGCCGAGCCGCCGGAGGCTGTCGTCGACGGCGCTCATGATGTGCCCGCGACTGAGACCGGCGCCGTTGGGCCCGGGCCGCATCCGCCCATGGACCTTCGTGGCGAGCACGATCTCCTCTCGTACGGCGAAGTCGCGGAGAGCGCGTCCCACGATCTCCTCGCTCGTGCCGTCGGAGTAGACGTCGGCCGTGTCGAAGGTCGTCACGCCGAGCTCGAGCGCCCGGGCGATGAAGGGGCGGCTGGCCTCCTCGTCGAGGGTCCATTCGTGCGCACCGCGGTCGGGCGTCCCGTAGCTCATGCAGCCGAGAGTGACGGCCGAGACCGTCAGGCCGCTGGTGCCGAGTCGTGCGTATTCCATGGGGAGTCCCTTCGTCGTGACGTCATCGGCACGATACGCCGCGGGGGCGTCGGTCCTCCGACCCCGAGAACCAGAAAGACCCGATCACCAGGGGTGATCGGGTCTTTCGTCTGTCTCAACACAGATCGTGTGAACCGGTCTCTCGCGAGATCCGTTCGGTGTCCGAGGGGGGACTTGAACCCCCACGCCCTATACGGGCACTAGCACCTCAAGCTAGCGCGTCTGCCATTTCCGCCACCCGGACTGGATGGTGCCTGCCGAAGCCGACCACGAAACATTAGCACGAGTCGACGGGCCCTCTCGACCACGGTCGTCGTCGACCCGCCGGGTAGCGTGGTCGACATGACGACGACACCCGCGCAGCCCCTCGACGGCGACGCCGCCGGTCCCGACCTCGACGAGACGGCGACGATCGCTCGCGACCTCATCCGGTTCGACACGTCGAACTACGGCGGCGGTCGATCGAACGGCGAGGCGGAGGCCGCCGAGTACGTCGCCGACAAGCTGCGCGCGCTCGGGGTCGAGCCCCGGCTGTTCGAATCCGAGCCGGGCCGGGTGAGCGTCGTGGCCCGCATCGAGGGCCGGGACCGCGCCAAGCCGGGTCTCGTCGTCCACGGTCATCTCGACGTCGTGCCGGCCGATCCCGCCAACTGGTCCGTCGACCCCTTCGCAGGCGTCGTCCGCGACGGCATGCTCTGGGGCCGGGGCGCGGTCGACATGAAGAACATGGACGCCATGATGCTGTCGTCGATCGGCGACATCCTGCGGGCGGGCGATCGACCGGCCCGCGATCTCGTCGTCGGCTTCCTGGCCGACGAGGAGGCCGGGGGAGTGCTCGGCTCGCACTACCTCGTGCGCGAGCACCCCGAGCTCTTCGACGGCGCGACCGAGGCCATCAGCGAGGTCGGCGGCTACTCGACCTTCATCGACGGCCGTCGGTCCTACCTCCTGCAGACCGGCGAGAAGGCGCTGATCTGGATCAAGCTGATCGCGCGCGGCACGGCGGGCCACGGCTCGCAGATGATCGAGGCCAACGCGGTGACCCGGCTCGCCGAGGCCGTGGCCGCCCTCGGGCGCCGGCAGTGGCCCATCACGCTCACCGACACCACGGCGGCGCTCCTGCGGCAGGTCGCCTCGATCCTCGACGTCGACGTCGAGCAGACGTCGCCCGACGAGCTCGTGCTGCGGACCGGGACGGCGCGCGGGTTCATCCGCGGGTCCCTCCGCACGACGACGAACCCGACGATGCTGACGGCCGGCTACAAGCACAACGTCGTCCCCGACACCGCGGAGGCGCTGGTCGACATCCGCTGCATGCCCGGTCACGAGGAGACCGTCCTCGACGAGGTGCGCGCACTCATCGGCGACGACATCGAGATCGTGACGATGCACACCGACATCGGTCTCGAGACGCCCTTCGCCGGACCCCTCGTCGAGGCGATCGAGGCGACGCTCCACCGGCACGATCCCGGAGCCCCCGTCCTGCCCTATCTGCTCTCGGGAGGGACCGACAACAAGGCCCTGAGCCTCCTCGGCATCGCGGGCTACGGCTTCGCTCCACTCCGTCTCGACGAGGGCATGGACTTCCCGGCCATGTTCCACGGCGTCGACGAGCGAGTGCCCCTCGACGCACTATCCTTTGGCAGTCGCGTCCTCCGGGACCTGCTGGCGACGTACTGAGCACCCCGCACCAGAAGGATCCCGCATGGAGCAACTCCTCCAGGCACTCCTCCTCGGCCTCGTCCAAGGCCTCACGGAGTTCCTGCCCATCTCGTCGAGCGCGCATCTGCGCATCGTCGGCCTGCTGTTCTCCGACCCGAACAGCGCCGTCGAATTCGACCCCGGGGCCACGTTCACCGCCATCACGCAGCTGGGCACCGAGCTGGCCGTCGTCATCTACTTCTGGCGCGACATCAAGCGCATCGTCGTGCGGTGGTTCCAGGGTGTGAGCGGCAGGATCCCGCGGACCGACCCGGACGTCCGGATGGGCTGGCTGGTCATCATCGGCACGATCCCGATCGTGGTCGTGGGCTACGTCGCGCAGGAGTACATCCGCTCGGTGTTCCGCTCCCTGTGGATCGTCGCGATCGTGCTGATCGTCTTCGGCATCCTGCTGGGTCTGGCCGACCGCCTCGGCAAGAAGGCCGCGCGCTTCGAGGACATGTCGTACTCCCACGGCATCGCCGTCGGCGTCGCCCAGGTGCTGGCGCTGTTCCCCGGCGTCTCCCGTTCCGGCGCCACGACGACGACCGCTCTGGCCCTCGGCTACACACGCCCGGCCGCCGCGAGGTTCTCGTTCCTGCTCGCCGTGCCGGCGGTCTTCGGCAGCGGTCTGTACGAGCTCGTCCAGAGCTTCAGCGACCCGGGCCCGTACTCCCTCGGCCTCACCCTCGCGGCCACGGTGGTGGCGTTCGTCGTCGGGTTCCTCGTCATAGCGTTCTTCATGAACTACATCTCCCGACGCAGCTTCATGCCCTTCGTCGCCTACCGTCTCGTCCTGGGCGTCGTGCTGATCGTCCTCCTCTCGACGGGCGTGGTGACGGCGTGAGGTCGTGGACCGCGCCCCGCGTCCCATCGCTGCCCGGAGCCGGCACGCCGCCCGTCCTCCATGACACGGCGACCGGGTCTCTCCGGAGCCCGCGCCTGGTCGAGGGGACGGCATCGCTCTACGTGTGCGGCATCACCCCCTACGACGCCACGCACCTCGGACACGCGTCGACCTACCTCGCCTTCGACACCCTCGTGCGCGCCTGGACCGACGCCGGCATCGACGTCGCGTACGCGCAGAACACCACCGACGTCGACGATCCCCTCCTCGAGCGGGCGGCCGCCACGGGTGTGGACTGGCGCGAGCTCGCAGCGTCGCAGACCGATCTCTTCCGCAGCGACATGGAGCACCTCGCCGTCATCCCCCCGACGCACTACGTCGCGGTGACCGACGTCGTGACCGATGTCGCCCGGGCCGTGACGCACCTCCTCGAGTCGGGTGCCGCCTATCGGGTGCCCACGCCGGACGGCGCCGTCGACGACGTCTACTTCGACGTGCGAGCGGCCGAACGCGACACGTCGTGGCACCTCGGGCTCGAGAGCCGGCTCGACCTCGACGCCATGACGCGATTCTCGGCCGAGCGGGGCGGCGACCCGTCTCGCGCAGGCAAGCGGGATCCCCTCGACCCGCTCCTCTGGCGGGGCGCGCGGGAGGGCGAGCCCTCGTGGGACTCGCCCGTGGGCGAAGGGCGGCCGGGGTGGCACATCGAGTGCACCGTGATCGCCGCGCAGACCCTGCCGGCGCCGATCTCCGTCAACGGCGGAGGCAGCGACCTGGTGTTCCCTCACCACGAGATGAGCGCAGCCCACGGGATAGCCCTCACGGGCCACCGGTACGCCGACGTCTTCGCGCACACGGGCATGGTCGCCTATTCGGGCGAGAAGATGAGCAAGTCGCTCGGCAACCTCGTCAAGGTCAGCGAGCTCGTCTCCGGGGGCGCCGATCCGCGCGCGATCCGCCTGGCCGTCGCCGCCCACCACTACCGCTCCGACTGGGAGTGGTTCGACGACGACCTCGCCGCTGCCGACGATCGACTCCGGCGGTGGACGACGTGGGCTCGGGCCGCGGCGGTCACCCCCGTCGGCGTCGCAGGCGACTCCGAGCCGGCGGGCGACCTCCCCAGCGCGCTGCTGACCAGGGTGCGGGCCGCCCTCGCCGACGACCTCGACACCCCGTCCGCCCTCGACGCGGTCGATCAGGCGGTCGCCTCGGGCGCTCCCGCCACACGGGTCGACGTCGACGCGGTCGACGCGCTGCTCGGCGTCGATCTGCGGCGTGCGGTCGACGATCGACCGGATCCCGACTCGATGAGCCCTCTGACGGACTGAGGGGCCATGGCCCCGGACGAACGCCCAGTCGACGAGCCCGCGGGCGGCGACGGACCGCTCCGGTCCGTCGGCCGGCGCGACCGGGTCGTCGACGGGTGGTCGGCCGCGGCCCTCCTGGTGGTCGCCCTCGTGACCACCGCACTCGCCTCGGTGATCCTCCGCTCCGACGGGCACGACACGCCGCCGCCGATCGAGTCGCTGGTCGGGCTGCTGGCCGTGACCCTGCCCCTCGCCCTCCGGCGTCGGTTCCCCGTGGCCGTCCTGGTCGCCGTCTCCGCTGCCTTCGTCTTCCTCGGCGTCCGAGGGCACCCCGACACCCTCGTGCCGTCGATCGCCGAGTTCGTCGCCGTGTTCTCGGCCAACGTCTGGTCGCCATCCCGCCGCCGGTCGCTCATCGGGAGCCTCATCGTCGTGGCCGGCATGTTCGTCTGGCTGGGGATCGACATCTCGGCGCAGGCGCGGGCGTCCTCGGGTCCGACCGACGTCGTCCTGGCGGCCAGCCTGTACTCCGTCGTGCTGACCGCGCTGTTCTTCGTCGCGGCCATCCACTTCGGCCGGGCGTCGCGCGTCTCCCGGGCGAGACTGCGCGCCCTCGAGCACACCGGGGCGGCTCTCCGTGCTGCCCACGACCGGATCGCCGAGCGGGCCATCGACGACGAGCGCACGCGCATCGCCCGCGAGCTGCACGACGTCGTCGCCCATCACGTCGCCGTCATCGGCATCCAGGCCGGCGCCGCCCGGCGCACGCTCGACCGTCCCGAGAGAGCGAGCGCCGCCCTGGCCGCCGTCGAGGAGACGGCACGAAGCACCATCGACGAGCTCGACAGCCTCCTGAGCGTCATGAGGTCCCGCGACGGGCGCCCGGCCGACCCGGTCGTCGGGCTCTCGTCGCTGCCCGACCTCGTCGCCGACACTCGCGGTCCCGGGCTCGACGTCGCTCTCGAGATCGACGGGGACACCCGCGACATCCCCGACGGGATGGGCGCGACCCTCTACCGGGTCACCCAGGAGGCGCTGACCAACACCCTCAAGCACGGCGCCGCGTCGAGGGTGATCGTCCGACTGGTCCGCCTCGACCGGGCCGTCGTGCTCGAGGTCGACGACGACGGTCGCGGCGACGCGGCCGCCGCCGACTCGCCGGCCGGCTCCGGTCTCGGGCACCGGGGGATGCGCGAACGAGTCGATCTGCACGGCGGCCGGCTCTCCGTGGGGCCGCTCCCCGGGGGCGGCTACCGCGTCCGCGTCGACCTCCCGGTCGTGCCGAAGGGGGCTACCCTCGTCGAGGGGGAATGAGCATGCAGACGACGAACGGCCCGGTGACGGGCGCGACCAGGGTCCTCCTGGCCGACGACCAGGATCTCGTGCGCGCCGGTCTCCGGGTGATCCTCGAGACGGAGGACGGCATCGAGGTCGTCGGCGAGGCGCGTGACGGCTCCGAGGCGGTCGAGCTGGCCGTCACGCTGGCCCCCGACGTCGTCGTCATGGACATCGAGATGCCGGGCGTCGACGGGGTCGAGGCGACCCGGCGCATCCGCCGGGCCGGATCGGGTCCGACTCCCTCGGTGCTCATCCTGACCACCTTCGCCCGCGGCGACTACCTCTTCCGCTCCCTGCAGGCGGGTGCGAGCGGCTTCCTGCTGAAGACGGCCGGCCCGGAGGAGCTCATCGAGGCCATCGGCGTCGTCGATCGCGGTGATGCGCTGGTCTGCCCCGAGCTCACCCGGGCGATCGTCGAGAGGGCTCTCGTCGACGCGCCGGGTGCGGCGGTGGTCCCGAGCGCACGGCTGGCCCTGCTGACGGGACGCGAGCGCGAGGTCCTCGACGGAATGGCCCGCGGCGCGTCGAACGGCGAGATCGCCCGCGGGCTCTTCGTCGGCGAGGCGACGGTCAAGACGCACGTGTCGAACGTCCTCGCGAAGCTGCAGCTGCGCGATCGCACCGCCGCCGTCGTGTACGCCTACGAGAACGGCGTCGTCGTTCCCGGCGAGAACCCCGACCGGACCGACCGCCCACCGATCTGACGTCCGCCGCCGAGCCGAGGAGGTGCGGCGCGCGTCGTCAGGGGACCGGCGGGTACCGAGGGTCGTCGCCCTTGCCGTCGCGGCGGCGGAGGTACTTCTCGAACTCCTGCGCGATGGCCTCCCCGCTCGCCTCGGGCGAGTCGACGGTGTCCCGGGCCTGCTCGAGCTGCTCGATGTAGCCGGCCATGTCCTCGTCGTCGGCCGCCAGGGCGTCGATGCCCGACTCCCAGGCGACCGCCTCGCCCTCGAGATCCCCGCGGGGCACGCTGACCCCCGAGAGCTCGTCGAGCTTCTCGATCAGAGCGAGGGTGGCCTTCGGAGACGGCGCGTTGTGCACGTAGTGGGGGACCGAGGCCCAGATCGACAACGCGGGGACCCCCGCCGTCTCGACCGCGTCGCCCAGCACCGACAGGATCCCGACCGGGCCCTCGTAGGAGCTCCGCTCGAGACCGAGCTGTCCGCGGACGTCGGCGTTCTCGCTGCTGACGAAGACGGAGATGGGGCGCGTGTGGGGGACGTCGGCGAGCATCGCCCCGAGGAACACCACGGAGGTGATGGCGTGGACGTCCACGAGATCCACGATCTCGGCGGCGAATCCGCGCCAGCTCCGCGACGGCTCGGCGCCCAGCAGGACGAAGACCTCGGTCGACGATCCCTCGGGCGCGCCGACCTCGCCCGACGCCGCGAGCACCTCGGTCGCATCGGGAGCCGCGAGGAGCTCGATCCTCGGCCAGACCAGGCTCCGCTCGCCGTCGTCGTCGAGACCGATCTGCGGACGGTTGAACTGGTAGTCGATGTACCGCTCGCCGTCGAGCTCGGCGACGGGCACGAGACCGAGCGTCTCGGCCAGGCTCCGCGCCACGCCGCTCGCGGCCTCGCCGGCGTCGTTCCACCCCTCGAACGCGACGACGAGGAGGCGCCCCTTCGCGAAGTCCGACGTGTTCGACGTGTTCGTCACCTGTGTCCTCACCGAGCCGGGCCCGCTGCACCGGCGTCTTGACCCTCCACAGTAGACCGTGCGCTCACCGGCCCCCTCCCGTCGACGGCGCCGGCGGGAGGCTCCCGTAGACTCGTCGCCCGTGACCTCCTCTCTCCCCGCCGCGGTCCTCTGGGACATGGACGGCACCCTCGTCGACACCGAGCCCTACTGGTACGAATGCCAGGTCGCGCTCGTCGAGTCGTTCGGCGGCACCTGGACCAGGGCCGACGGCGACGCCATGATCGGGACGGGCCTCTGGGACTCCGCCCGCGTGATCCAGGCCCACGGCGTGGATCTGACGGCGGAGGAGATCATCGACCGTCTGACCACCGGCGTCCTCGCCCTCGTCGCCGACGACGTCCCCTGGCGCCCGGGGGCCCGCGAGCTCCTCTCCGAGCTGCGCCGCGAGGGCGTGCCCACGGCCCTCGTCACGATGTCGATCCGCCGCATGGCCGACTTCATGATCGCGGCCATCGACTTCCCGGCCTTCGACGCCGTCGTCGCCGGAGACGAGGTGGAGAACAGCAAACCCCACCCCGAGGCGTATCTCCGCGGCGCCGCCCTGCTCGGCGTCGACGTCGCGGACTGCGTGGCCATCGAGGACTCCCCGCCGGGGGCGGCGTCGGCCGTGGCCGCCGGCGCGGTCGTCCTCGGGGTCGAGCACGCGGCGCCGTTGTCCGACGACGCCGGCTACACCCGCGCGACCACCCTGGTCGGGACGACCGTCGACGATCTGCGCCGACTCCACGCCGCCGTGCGCGGCTCGGGCGTCCCCTCCCCGTCCGCCGGCTGACGGTCGGGCGCCGACCCGCGCCTCCTCGGCTCCGGCCGACCGCCGAGACAGACCACACCCCGATCGAAAGCAGCACCGCATGACCGCCACCCGTCGCCAGTCCGGCCCGTTCCTCGAGGGCGACAAGGTCCAGCTGACCGGCCCCAAGGGCAAGATGAACACCGTCGTCCTCACCCCGGGCGCCGTGTTCCACACGCACCGCGGCATGATCGCGCACGACACGCTCGTCGGGCTCCCCGACGGCTCCGTCGTCGCGAGCACGACCGGTGACGAGTACCTGGCCCTGCGCCCTCTGCTCAGCGACTTCGTCATGTCGATGCCGCGGGGCGCCGCGATCGTCTACCCGAAGGACGCCGCGCAGATCGTCGCCTTCGCCGACATCTTCCCGGGAGCGACGGTGGTCGAGGCCGGTGTCGGCTCGGGTGCGCTGTCGCTCTGGCTGCTGCGCGCGATCGGCCCTCAGGGCCGTCTGGCCTCGTTCGAGCGCCGACAGGAGTTCGCGGACGTCGCGGAGGGCAACGTCGTCAGCTTCTTCGGCTCCGAGCAGCCGAACTGGAGCGTCACGGTCGGAGACCTGGTCGACGAGCTGCCGAAGACGATGCCCGACGGCTCGGTCGACCGCGTCGTGCTCGACATGCTCGCGCCGTGGGAGTGCGTGGACGCGACGGCGGCGGCGCTGACCCCGGGTGGACTGGTCGTCTGCTACGTGGCCACGGCCACCCAGCTGTCGCGGGTCGCCGAGGCGCTCCGCGCGTCGGGGGTCTTCACCGAGCCCGACGCCTCCGAGACGCTCGTGCGCGGCTGGCACGTCGAGGGTCTCGCCGTGCGCCCCGACCACCGGATGATCGGCCACACGGGCTTCCTGATCACCGCGCGGCGTCTCGCCCCGGGCGCCGAGCTGCCTCAGCTGAAGCGCCGCCCCTCCAAGTCGGACTACTCCGACGAGGACGTCGAGCTCTGGACGCCGGGCGCCCTGGGCGACCGCACGGCCAGCGACAAGAAGCTGCGCAAGACGGCCCGCCAGGCCCGCTCCGCCGCCGACGCCGCGATCGCCGCCACCGAGGCGGAGGCCGGTCCGCGATCGCCCGACGACGAGGCCTCCACCGCCTGACCGGCCCGGGCGTCCGCCCCGCTCCACCCCACTAGGCTGTTCCCGCATCCGCCCGGCCCCGGCCGCCTTCCGGCCCCTCGGCCGCCGCAACGAAATGAGGACTCGTGCGCAAGATCCCCGCACTCGTCGTGACCCTCGGCCTCGTGGCCTCCCTCTCGGCCTGCGCCACCGGCGCCGCGCCCGGGTCGCCCGGCTGCCCGCCCACGGGCGACGCCGCCTCGGTCGTGACGGCCACGGGCGCGTTCGGCGAGAAGCCCGAGACCACGGTCCCGAGTCCCATCGTCACCACCGAGACGCAGGTCGCCACTCTCATCGAGGGCGACGGCGCGCGTCTCGTGGACGGCTCACCCGTCCTCATCGACTACACCCTGATCGACGGCGCGACGGGCACCGAGGTCGAGAACAGCGGGTACGACGGCTCGATCGCGAACCCCGTGACGGTCGGCGGCTCCGCTCTCGCTCCGCTGGCCGACGCCCTCGAGTGCTCGACGGTCGGCTCCCGCGTCGTCGTCACCATGAAGGCCTCCGACCTCCAGGCGTCCGTCTCCGGATCCGACGCGCCCGAGTCCGACGACCCCGACGCCGCGTACGTGGCCGTCGTCGACATCCGTCAGTCGTTCCTCGCGAAGGCGAACGGTCGACTGGTCCCCGGGGCCGACGGCCTTCCCGCCGTCGTGACGGCTCCGGACGGCGCTCCCGGCATCACGGTCCCCGTCTCGGCGCCGCCCACCGAGCAGAAGACCCATCTGGTGCGCGAGGGCGACGGCACGACCCTGACGGCCGACTCGACCGCGGTCGTGCAGTTCACCGCCGTCACCTGGGCCGAGCCCTCGACGGTGGCGGGCTCCACCTGGACGAACGGCGACACCGCGACGACCGTCGCGCTCGACGACACCACCCTGCCGGCTCCTCTCCGTGACGCCCTCGTCGGCCAGAAGGTCGGCTCGCAGGTCATGACCGTCGTTCCCGCGACCGACGCCGACGGCGGCACCTACGTCTACGTGTTCGACGTCCTGGGTGCGATCTGACGATCATCCTGTCGTCGTCGAGACCCGTCGGGCGGCCCGGCCCTCGGGGCCGGGCCAGGGCCTAGGATCGATCCGTGTCAGCCGCCCGCGCCCCTCGGATCCCCGTCGAAGAGCGCCTCTTCAGCCTCGTGCTCGCCCTGCTCGCCACCGAACCCGGTCTGACCAAGTCCGAGATCCTCTCCACCGTCCAGGGGTACCGGCAGAAGCACTCCCCGAACGGGGACAACACTGCTCTCGAGCGTCAGTTCGAGCGCGACAAAGACGACATCCGCGAGCTCGGCGTCCCTCTCGAGACCCTCGACGACCCCGCCGCCTCGGGCAACAACCAGATGCTGCGCTATCGCATCCCGCGCGGGGCGTACGAGCTGCCCCTCGACATCTCGTTCTCGTCGGAGGAGACCGCGCTGCTCACGCTGGCCGCCATGGTCTGGCGCGAAGGGACCCTCTCGGGCGAGAGCCGGCGGGCCCTCCTCAAGCTCCGATCGCTCGGCGGTCACGCCGCCGTCCCCGAGCTCGACTACGCACCGCGCATCCGGTCGCGTGACGCGGCCTTCGAACCGCTCCGCGACGCCCTCGACCGTGCCGTGCTCGTGCGGTTCCCGTACCTCAAGCCGGGGGAGTCCGAGCCCCGGAGGCGCGAGGTCGCGCCGTTCGCGCTCGTCCAGCACCAGGGGCGATGGATGGTCGCGTGCATCGAGCCCGACACCGGTCGACGCAAGACGTTCCTCCTGTCGCGCATCATCGGCCCCGTCCAGGTCACGACCGTCGCGGCGGAGCGCCCCGCCGATGCGACGGCCGAATCCGCTCTCGCCGCCCTGGACGAGGTGTGGGAGGCGCGCACGGCTCTCATCCGCGTGGTCCCCGGCTCCGATGCCGAGACCAGACTCACCAAGCGCCGTTCGACGTCCGTCCGCGACGACGGCCTCCTCGAGATCCACTTCGCCGACCTCCAGATCGTCGCCGACGAGCTGGTCTCGTTCGGACCGGAGGTCACGGTGCTCGAACCCGAGTCCGTCCGGCAGCTCGTCGTCGCCCGCCTGCGGCGGCTGGTGGCGGCGCACGCCCCGACGACCGGACAGACGCCGGTCGAGTCCTCCGGAGGACACCATGGCTGAGCGGCGATCGTCCCTCCACGCCACGGACAAGCTGGCGTTCCTCCTGTCGCTCGTCCCCTATCTCATCGACCGGGGCCGGGTCGGCGTCGCGGAGGCCGCCGAGCACTTCGGGGTGACCGTGGCAGACATCCGCCGCGCGGTCGAGCTGATCGCCGTCTCCGGCATCCCCGGCGAGACCAGCCAGTATCAGCACGGCGACCTCTTCGACATCGCCTGGGACGACTTCGAGCAGAACGACGTCATCGTCCTGACGAACATGGTCGCCATCGACGAGTCGCCCCGCTTCTCGGCACGGGAGGCCGCCGCCCTCATCGCCGGACTCCAGTACCTCTCGTCGCTGCCCGAGAACGCCGACCGCGGCGCCATCGCGTCGTTGATGTCGAAGCTCGCCCGCGGCGCCTCGTCGGAGCCGAGCCAGGTCGCCGTCGACCAGCGCGACACCGACGACCTGCTCTCGCTCGTGAGCCTCGCCGTCTCGCAGGGCAGGCAGCTCGAGTTCGACTACTCGGGCGTCCGGGGTGTGGTCGAGCGGCGGCGGGTCGATCCGCTGCGCGTGGAGTCCGCCGACGCCGACTGGTATCTCCGAGGCTACGACCACCTCCGCGAGGCGCTGCGGACCTTCCGACTCGACCGCATCGCCCGACCGGCGATCACCGACGCGCCCATCGCCTACCGGGCCGCCGACGTCGTGCTCCCGGACATGCTCTTCGAGGGATCGCCGGACGACGAGACGGTCACGATCGACATCGACGCGGCCGCCGCGGCACTGCTGGCTGACTACGCGCCCGACGAGATCGAACCGCTCGACGACGGTCGCTGCCGCATGCGCGTCCGGGTGGGGCAGTTCGGCACGGTGGCCCGCCTCGTCGCCGGACTGCCGGGGGATCCCATCGTCATCGCGCCCGACGCGGCGCGCGCCGCCGTGAGCGACTGGGCCGCCCGTGCGCTGGCGCTCTACGAGCAGGCTCCGCCCGATGATTCCCCGTGACCCCGAGCGGGTCGGCTCCCGGCGGTCGGGCCGGGGTTAGACTGGATTCTCCCCTGCCCCGCAAGGAGAACATCTCATGCTCGGAAATCTCACCGGATTCCACCTGATCATCGTCCTGGCCATCATCCTGCTGCTCTTCGGCGCGCCGAAGCTCCCCGCTCTCGCGAAGAGCATCGCGCAGTCGATGCGCATCTTCAAGAACGAGGTGCGCGACGACGACAAGACCCCCGCAGACGACTACGGTCGCCGCGACGAGCCGAACCGCCGCGACGACGGCACGGCTCGCTCGAACGCCGACGGTCCGGTCGTCCGCCCGTCGCAGAGCGACCTGCCTCCGAAGTCCTGATCCGTGGCCACGACGACGACTCGTGGCCGTGGCGGGGGCGAGAAGCAGCCGAGGAGTCGGACCAACGACGGTCGGATGTCCCTCGGCCAGCATCTCATCGAGCTCCGCAAGCGGCTGTTCCTGGCCGCACTCGCACTGATCGTCGCGAGCATCGCCGGGTGGTTCCTCTCGCAGTTCGTGCTCGACTTCCTGCGCGAGCCGGTGACGCGCATCGCCGAGGCCAGGTCCCGAGAGGCCACCCTGAACTACCCGGGCGTGAGCTCGAGCTTCGACCTGCGCATCCAGATCTCCGTCACGGTCGGCGTGATCCTGTCGAGCCCGGTGTGGCTCTACCAGATCTGGGCGTTCATCGTGCCCGCGCTCGTGCGGCGCGAGAAGCTGTACGCCATCGGCTTCATCGGGACGGCCATCCCGTTGTTCCTGCTCGGCTGCACGAGCGGGCTCTTCGTCCTGCCGCACATCGTCGAGGTCCTCACCGGGTTCGCCGCCCAGCAGGACGCCGCGATCATCGATGCGAAGCAGTACTACGACTTCGTCCTGAAGCTCGTCCTGGCCGTCGGGATCGCCTTCGTCCTTCCGGTCTTCCTCGTGCTCCTGAACTTCGTCGGGGTCATCTCGGCCGTGACGATCATCAAGGGGTGGCGGGTCGCGATCCTCCTCATCACCCTCTTCACCGCCATCGCCACCCCGGCGGCGGACGTCTTCTCGATGTTCCTCCTCGCCGTGCCGATGGTGATCCTCTACTTCCTCGGAGCCGGCGTGGCCTGGCTCCACGACAGACGAGTGGCCAAGCGGGCCGCGGCCCTCGACGCCGAACTCGCGGCAGGATGACCCCATGACCTCCGACGCCAGCCCGGCCGAACGATTCGCGGCCTCGAAGAACCGGGTGCGGACGCCGCAGCTCCAGTCCTTCCGCTCCCGGCTCGGATTCGCCCTCGACCCGTTCCAGATCGCCGCCTGCGAGAGCGTCGAGCAGGGCAACAGCGTGCTCGTCGCGGCGCCGACCGGCGCGGGAAAGACCCTGGTCGCCGAATTCGCGATCCACCTGGCGATGCAGCAGGCCCGCGACAAGGTCTTCTACACCGCGCCCATGAAGGCGCTGAGCAACCAGAAGTTCCAAGAGCTGGTGGCCGAGTACGGGGCGTCCGAGGTCGGTCTCCTCACGGGCGACACGAACGTCAACTCACGGGCCCGGATCGTCGTCATGACGACCGAGGTCCTCCGCAACATGATCTACGCGGGCTCCGAGATGCTCGACGACCTCCGCTACGTGGTCCTCGACGAGGTCCACTTCCTGGCCGACCGCTTCCGGGGGGCGGTCTGGGAGGAGGTCATCATCCACCTGCCTCTCGACGTCCGGCTCGTGTCCCTGAGCGCCACCGTCTCGAACGCGGAGGAGTTCGGCGACTGGCTGCAGACCGTCCGGGGCGGCACCGACGTCATCGTCTCGGAGGATCGTCCCGTCCCGCTCGATCAGCACGTGCTCGTCGGCGGCAAGTTCCTCGACCTCTTCGATTCGAGCGGTCAGGCCGCCACGAACCGCGTCAACCCCGAGCTGCTCCGTGCGACGTCGTTGTCGCGGAAGAGCGGCGGCTCCGGGCGCCGGGGCGACGGCTGGTCCAAGCGCGGGCCGCGCGGTCACGTGATGGCGCCGATCCAGCACGGCCAGGGTCGCCTCGACCGCTGGAAGATCGTCGAGATGCTCGACGACCAGAATCTGCTGCCGGCGATCTTCTTCGTCTTCAGCCGCGTGGGTTGCGACCAGGCGGTCAAGCAGGTCCTGCGGTCCGGCATCCGTCTCACGACGGCCGATCAACGTCAGGAGATCCGCGAGATCGTCGAGGCACGGTGCCGCACCCTCCGCGACGAGGATCTCGCCGTGCTCGGGTACTGGCAGTGGCTCGACGGACTCGAGCGCGGCGTGGCCGCTCACCACGCCGGTCTGCTGCCGGCCTTCAAGGAGGTCGTCGAGGAGCTCTTCCAGAGGAAGCTCGTCAAGGTGGTCTTCGCGACCGAGACCCTCGCCCTCGGCATCAACATGCCGGCTCGCACGGTCGTGCTCGAGAAGCTCGAGAAGTTCAACGGCGAGGCACGGGTCCCGATCACGCCGGGGGAGTACACCCAGCTCACCGGTCGCGCCGGCCGCCGGGGCATCGACGTCGAGGGGCATTCGCTGATCCAGTGGCAGCCCGGGCTCGATCCGCAGGCGGTCGCCTCGCTCGCATCGCGTCGCACGTACCCGATGAACTCCAGCTTCCGTCCGACCTACAACATGGCCGTCAACCTCATCGAGCAGTTCGGCCGGTCGCGGACCCGCGAGGTCCTCGAGACGTCGTTCGCGCAGTTCCAGGCGGACCGGGCCGTCGTCGACCTCGCCCGCAAGGTCCGCACCCAGCAGGCCAGTCTCGACGGGTACGCCGCCAGCATGGAGTGCCATCTGGGCGACTTCCGCGAGTACACGCTGATCCGTCGGGCGCTCGGCGATCTCGAGAAGCAGGGGGCGGCACGGGCGGATGCACAGTCGCGGAGCGAGCACGAGAAGCGTCAGCGCCGACTCGGCGACCTCCGTCGCGAGATGCGCCAGCACCCGTGCCACGCATGCCCCGACCGCGAACAGCACGCCCGGTGGTCCGAGCGGTGGTTCAAGCTGAAGAAGCAGACCGACCAGCTCTCGGCTCAGATCCGCAGCCGCACGGGTGCGGTGGCCAAGGTCTTCGACCGGGTCACCGACGTGCTCCTCGATCGCGGGTATCTCGTGCCCCGCGCCTCCTCGGACGTTTCGGCGGTCACGCGAGGAGGCGCGGGTCGGGTGTCCGCGACGACCGAGGTGGACGTCGCCCCGGCCGGGCGCACCCTCCGCCGCATCTACGGCGACCGCGATCTGCTCGTCGCCGAGAGCCTGCGGCTCGGACTCTGGAACATGCTCGACGTCCCGTCGATGGCGGCGATGGCCGCCACCCTCGTCTACGAGCCCCGTCGAGACGAGGGCATGCTCTCCGAGCGCTTCCTACCCCGAGGCGAGTTCCGCACGGCTCTCGACGAGACGCAGAAGCTCTGGGCGGACCTCGACGATCTCGAGCAGGAGCACCAGCTGCCCGGCAGCATCCCGCCGGCGCCGGGGCTCGCTCTCGCGATGCATCGCTGGGCCCGGGGGGCCAGCCTCGACAGCGTGCTCGAGGACGCCGAGCTCGCGGCGGGCGACTTCGTCCGCTGGACGAAGCAGACGATCGACCTGCTCGATCAGCTGTCGGTCGTCGCCGACCTCCCGGTCGGCCCGATCGCCCGTCAGGCGCTCGACGCCGTGCGCCGGGGGATCGTCGCCTACTCGGCGGTCTGACGGGCGGGCACGGCGGGTCTCCCAGACTCGCCGACCTAGAATCCTCAGGTGCCCTCCCGTGTGACCGAGCTCCGTCTGCCCCTCTGGTTGGCCCTCCTCGTGGCGCTCGGCGCCGGGCCCGTGCTCGACGGAGGGTTCCCCGACGGTGACGTCTGGCCCCTCACCTTCGTCGGCATCGGCTTCGTCCTGATCGCCCTCCGCGGTCGGCGTGCGGGCAGCGCGTTCCTCGTCGGGCTGGTGGCCGGTCTCTCGTTCTATCTGATCCACATCCAGTGGGCGACGCTCTTCCTCGGCGTCGTCCCGTGGGCGGCCCTCGCGGGACTCGAGGCCCTGTTCTTCGCCGGGGGAGCGACGCTGATCGCGCTCGCCTACCGGTGGCTGCCCGTGATCTGGCCGGGCACGCTCGGGCGCGCCCTCCTCCTCCCCGTCGTCGTCGCGGGTCTGTGGACCCTCCGCGAGTTCATCGCGGGCAACTGGCCCTACGGCGGGTTCGCCTGGGGCCGGGTGGCGCTGAGCCAGTCCGAGAGCCCCTTCGGCAGCCTGGTCGCCTATCTCGGCATCTCCGGGCTCAGCTTCCTCATGGTGGCCATCGTCGCCGTCGTGATCGAGCTGGCACTGCTCAGCACTCTGCGCTCGTCGACACGGGTCCTCGCGGGGGCGACGGTCGTCGTCGCGGCTCTCGCCGTGCCGGCCTGGCCCACCTTCACCGACGGGACGGCGACGATCGCCGGCGTCCAGGGCAACGGCAAGGCCGGGTACTTCGACTCCGCCGATCGCGCCTACGGCGACCTCACCGACTCCCAGGTGCTGGCCATGCAGGGGGTCGATCCGACTGCGGACGACCTCGACCTCATCGTCTGGCCCGAGGGCGGCAGCGATCGGGACCCGACCCGCGACGAGTTCGGCCGCTACGTGTTCGACGCGATCAGCGAGGGCTACGGCGCCCCGCTGCTGTCGGGGGTCATCACCGAGAGCCCCGACGGCGAGACGACGTACAACTCGTCGATCCTCTGGGACGACGGCGAGGTGCGTGGCCAGTACGACAAGAAGCACCCCGTCCCCTTCGGCGAGTACGTTCCCGACCGTGCCTTCTGGCGACCGTTCGCGCCCGAGCTCATCGATCTGATCGGGCGCGACTACACGCCGGGCACGCGCGACGAGACCATCGACGTCGGCGACTTCGTGGCAGGCGTCTCCATCTGCTTCGACATCGTCGACGACCAGCTGATCACCAACATGATGGATCAGGGTGCGCAGGTCATCGTCGCCCAGACCAACAACGCCGACTTCGGTTCGCGCCCCGGGCAGACGGACGAGAACGAGCAGCAGCTCGCCATCGCCAAGATGCGGGCCATCGAGACCGCGCGTTCCGTGGTGAACGTCTCGACGGTGGCATCGACCCGGGTCATCGACGCGCAGGGCGACGTCGTCGACGGGACACCCGACTACCAGGCCGGGACGATGGTCACGGAGGTGGCACTCGGCACGGGCACGACGCCGGCGGTGGTCGGCAGTCGAGCCGTCGAGCTGCTCGTCTCGTTCTTCGGCCTGGCCATGCTCGTCATGGCGGGCGCCTGGCGGGGGCGTCGCAGAAGCGCCCGGGAACAGCGGAACGACCCCGTCACCGCGGTCCGCGGTGTCGACGGGGTCGTTCTGGTGCGCTGACCGGTCTCCGGATCAGGCTCCGATCTTCGTCTGACCCTTGCGGGCCCGGAGGAAGTCGAGCCGCTCCTGGAGCAGTTCCTCGAGCTCGTCGCGGGTGCGACGCTCGAGCAGCATGTCCCAGTGCGAACGAGGGACCTTGACGTCCGCCTCGTCGATCTCGACGGGCTTGCCGTCGGCCGACAGCAGGCGGCCCTCGAGTCCGCTCTTCGGCGACTGCCAGATGTCGGGGATGTCGGCATCGGCCGCGAACACCATCTCGAACGTGGTGCCGTCGGTCGTCTGGTAGACGGCCTTCTTCCGGGGCGAGAACTCGACGCCCTCTTCGCTCTGCAGGCTCTGACTACCCAGTCTCATACCGCGCAAACTGCGATCTGCCATTGTGTGGTCTCCTCTCGCGGTGCAATCTCCCTGTGTAACCCGGAGTTCGGTGCGATTGTTTCGCCGGACGGCCTTTCACAGTGCCTTCACAGTGGACGACCCGTCGTCAGCGCAGTGCGGCCAGGGCGAGATCGGGGCGGTCCGAGACGATCCCGGTGACCCCGAGGGCGACGAGCCGACGCATCTCGGCCGGATCGTCGATCGTCCAGACATGCGTCTCGACGCCGACCGCGAGCAGATCGGCCACCCGGCGTGCGGTGACCACGACCACCGGTCCCCGTCGCACGGGCACCTGGATCGCGCCGCAGCCTCGCAGCGCCACGGAGAGCAGCCGACGACGGAGAGCCCTCCAGGGCACGATGCCGATGATCATCGTGGCGACCACGCCGCGGGATGAGGCCGAGGTGGCGACGCCCGGGAGACCCGCCGCGGTCCGGGCACGTCGGGATTCGTCGAACGAGGTGACGAGCACCCGGTCGGCGGCGTCGGCCCGGCGGATGGCCAGGATCGTGGGTTCGACGGCGTCGTCCGACTTGACGTCGATGTTGAAGCGGGTGTCGGGGAACGCGTCGAGCGCCTCGGCGAGCGACGGAAGACCCTGATCGTGGGGCAGCCGGATGGCCGCCACCTCGGACCAGTCGAGGTCGAGGAGGCGCGTGTCGATTCCCGCGATCCGACGGAGGTCGGGATCGTGGCTGATCACGGCGACCCCGTCACGCGTGGCGTGGACGTCGGTCTCGATGCAGTCGACGCCGAGGGCCACCGCCGAGGCGAAGGCGAGCATCGTGTTCTCGGGTGCTTCGAGATGGTGGCCCCGGTGCGCGAGGACACGCGGCGTCGCCGGTTCGAACCAGCGGGTGGGCCGAGGCGCTCCGGACCGTGTCACGCTCGGGACTCGGGCGGCGGGGTGCTCCCCTCGTCGGGGCCGCTCGAGGGCAGGTCCGATCCGGGACCCGTGACGGTCGGGAAGCCGAGATCGGGCTCGGAGCCGAGATCGACGGTGCTGGCGAGGTCGGGGGTGGTGTCCATGTCCGACACCGACGGCCCCGGTTGAGGGTCCCATCCCGGGGCATCGGGGTTCTTCGGCGCGAAGAATCCCGAGCCGATGCCCTTCAGCGCTTCGGTGAGCTCGCTGGGGATGATCCAGAGCTTGTTCGCCGAGCCCTCCGCAAGCTTCGGCAGGGTCTGCAGATACTGGTAGGCCAGCAGCTTCGGGTCCGGGTCCCCGGCGTGGATGGCGTTGAACACCGTCTGGATGGCCTCGGCCTCGCCCTGCGCCCTGAGGACCTGCGCCTTGGCGTCGCCCTCCGCCCGCAGGATGGCCGACTGGCGCATGCCCTCCGCCTCGAGGATCTGCGACTGCTTGGTGCCCTCGGCCGTCAGGATGGCTGCGCGGCGGTTCCGCTCGGCCCGCATCTGCTGCTCCATCGAGTCCTGGATCGACAGCGGGGGATCGATGGCCTTGAGCTCGACACGACCAACCCGGATGCCCCACTTGCCCGTGGCCTCGTCCAGGACGACACGCAGCTGCCCGTTGATGTTGTCACGGCTGGTGAGGGCCTCCTCGAGGTTCAGTCCGCCCACGACGTTGCGCAGCGTGGTGGTCGTGAGCTGCTCGACCGCGCCGAGGTAGTTGGCGATCTCGTAGGTGGCGGCCCGGGCGTCCGTGACCTGGAAGTACACCACCGTGTCGATCGACACCACCAGGTTGTCCTCGGTGATGACCGGCTGCGGCGGGAACGACACGACCTGCTCGCGCATGTCGATGAGGGGCCGGACCCGGTCGATGAACGGGACCAGGAGGTTCAGGCCCGGGTTGAGCGTCTTGTGGTACTTGCCGAGACGCTCGACGACCCCGGCCGAGGCCTGCGGGATGATCCGCACGGCTCGGAACAGGATCACGAGGACGAGCACGACGACGATGGCGACCACCACGATCGTCGCGATCGTCCCGGGGGTGACGGAGTCCATGGCTTCAGTCCTTTCGCACGGGCACGACCAGCGCGGTCGAGCCCTGGATGGCGGTGACGACGACCGGCGATCCCGTGTCGAGCATCGACGGCGGGATGCCGCCCGACGGGGGAGTCTCGAGCACGCGCGCCGTCCAGGTCTCGCCGTTGGCGAGCTTGACCTGCCCGGCATCGACCCCGATCGGGACGACGACCGTTCCGCGGGAGCCCAGCAGGGCGTCCAGGTTGCTCGGGGTCGGATCGCCCCCTCGGTTCAGCGCCCTGAGGAGCGCCGGGCGGACGGTGAAGAGCAGGAGCACCGCGACGAGCGCGGCGATGACGATCTGCAGCCACCAGGGTGCGCCGAGCACGCCCGAGATGAGTCCGCCCGCGCTGCCGATCGCGATCATGAGGAACGTCAGTTCGAGGGTCGTGACCTCGATGACGACGAAGAGCAGGAGCAGACCGATCCAGATGACCCAGGCGTACTGCGCGACGACGTCCATCTCCGGCCCCTCTCGTTCCCCCTGCCAGCGAAAGTAGCACCTCCCACCGACGCCGTTCGGGCCCTTGGTAGTCTCGGTGCTGGTCCTCAGGGAAGCGCCCGTCGTCGACGTCGGGAGCGCGCCTCCTCGGCCCCCCGGTTCCGCCCGCACAGTCTGGAGTTCGTCTTGTCCAATCCCCTCGCCGCCGGCTCGTTGTCCGGCACCCGCGCTCTCGTCACCGGCTCGTCGCGCGGCATCGGCGCCGACACGGTCCGGTACCTCGCCGAGGCCGGGGCGAAGGTCGTCGTCAACTACCGCAACAAGGAGCGCCGGGCGCTGCAGCTCGTCGACGCGATCGAGGCGGCGGGCGGCGAGGCCATCGCCATCGGCGCCGACCTGACGGACCCCGAGAGCGTCCGCGGGATGTTCGCGACCGTCGGCGAGCGTTTCGGCGGACTCGACGTCCTCGTCATGAACGCCTCGGGCGGCATGGAGTCGGGCATGGCCGAGGACTACGCGCTGAAGCTCAACCGCGACGCCCAGGTCGACCTGCTCACCGCGGCCCTGCCTCTCCTGGCCCCGGGCTCGCGGGTCGTCTTCGTGACGAGCCACCAGGCGCACTTCATCAACACGACCGAGACGATGCCCGAGTACCTGCCCGTCGCCCTCAGCAAGCGCGCGGGGGAGGACGCCCTGCGCGACATGATCCCGCAGCTCGAGGCCGCCGGGGTGGAGTTCGTCGTGGTGTCCGGCGACATGATCGAGGGGACGATCACGGCGACCCTGCTCGAGCGCTCGAACCCGGGAGCCCTCTCGGCTCGCAAGGAGAGCGCGGGGAAGCTCTACAACGTGGCCGAGTTCGCCGCCGAGGTGGCTGCGGCCGCCGTCGACCCGGTGCCTTCGGATCACACCCGGTATGTCGGAGACGTCAGCGGCTTCACCCCGATCTCATGACCGGGCGGATCGTCCGGGCGACGTCGCGACTGCTGGTCGTCGACGAGTCCGAGAGGGTCCTGCTCATGTTGACGAAGGCGCCGGACACGAGCGGGACGGCGCGCTGGATCACGCCCGGCGGGGGAGTCGACCCCGGTGAGTCGCACGCCGAGGCGGCCGTGCGGGAGCTCCGCGAGGAGACCGGTCAGGTCATCGCCGATCCGGGCGACGTCGTCGCCGTCGACGACTTCGTCGTCGCGTGGGACGCCGCCGACCACACGCACGGGCACGCCGAGTTCTTCGTCACGAGACTGCCGCACTTCGAGATCGACGACGCCGGATGGACCGACGACGAGCGAGTCGACATCCTCGAGTCGCGCTGGTTCACGATCGACGAGCTCGACGACGCCGACCTCGCGATCGAGCCGGCCGATCTCGCGAGTCTGCTGCGTCGCGTGCTCTGACTCGCCGACATCGCGTCGCTGCTGCTCGCGTCGCAGGAGGCTCGGGTCGTCATGGGATCGAATGGGTGCTCAGCCAACCCCTTCTGGCCTCTACCCGATGCGCTGATAATGCACATTATGTCAGGACGCTGTCATCGACCGCCCCTCACGCGCCTCCCCGGTGTTGGCTCGACGTCATGACGATCTCAGACGACGGACAGCGCGAACGCCGGCTCGACGGACCGGACGCGGCCCATCGACGACCCGATGGCCTCGATGACGAGACCGTCGAGGCGCTCGGCGATCTGTCGGCGGCCCTCGAGGTCGTCGAGCAGGCCCGCGGGTTCCTCTACGGCTTCCACCGACTCACCGGGAAAGCCGATCTGGCCCTCGGCGAGGCGGTCGAGAAGCTGCGGGCCGCCGGGCACGCTGAGATGGCCGACGGGCTCGAGCGCGACCTCGTCGGACGGAACGTCATCGAGGGCCGCTGGACCTTCCAGATCGTCGAGGACTACGACGACGGCTACTACGCGGCCTTCCGCGAGAGCGAGAAGAACATCCGTGATGCACTCGCGGCGGGTCGTCGGCATCTCTTCGAAGCCGAGATGAAGGAGGCGCGGCGCACGACGGGACGCCGCCACCACGAGGCGCTCCCCCGCGAGTCCGTCGACGGAGCGGGCCCGGCGACGGAGGAGTCCGGTCCCGCCTGACAGGATGAGCCCATGACGCCGATCGATCAGCCCCGAATCGAGTCCGCCGTCCGCGAGCTGCTCGCCGCCGTCGGCGAGGACTCCGAGCGCGCCGGTCTCGAGTCGACCCCCCGACGGGTCGCCGAGGCCTACGCCGAGTTCTTCTCGGGCGCCGACGTCGATCCCGTCGCGTTGGTGCGTGCCAGCGCCGTCGTGTCGCCCGAGGATCGGCTGGGCGAGCTCGTCGTCGTCCGCGACATCTCGTTCCGGTCGATGTGCGAGCACCATCTCCTCCCGTTCACGGGCGTCGCCCACATCGCCTACATCCCCGGGGCGACGATCGTGGGCCTGGGCGCACTCCCCCGGCTCGTCGACGCCATCGCCTCGCGTGCCCAGCTGCAGGAGCGCCTCGGCGAGGAGATCGCCGAGGCGCTCGACGAGGGTGTCGAGCCGCGCGGCGTGCTCGTCGTGCTCGACGCGGTGCACGGCTGCGTCACGACGCGGGGGCCTCGGCAGACGGCCAGCTCGACCGTCACGCTCGCCAGCCGCGGCTCCCTGACCGACCCGGCCTCTCGGGCCGAGGCCGTGGCGCTCATCGGATCGTCGCGCCGCGAGGAATCCGCATGACCTCGCCCGGCGGGGCTCGCGCCGAGCGGGGCCTCCCGTTCCTCCCTCCGCTCAGCTCCCCCGTGCGCCGCATCGGCGCGCGGGACTTCGACTTCTCGCGTCGCATCGCGGTCATGGCGATCGTCAACCGCACCCCCGACTCGTTCTTCGACCAGGGGGCCACCTTCGCCCTCGATCGCGCAGTCGAAGCCGCCGTCGCGGCCGCCGACGACGGAGCCGACTGGGTCGACATCGGCGGGGTCCCCTTCAAGCCCGGCCCCGAGCTCTCCGTCCGAGACGAGACGGAGCGCGTGCTGCCCGTCGTCGAGGCTCTGGCCGCCCGATCGGACGTCGTGGTGTCGGTGGACACCTTCCGTGCCGACGTCGCCGCGACGGTCATCGCCGCGGGCGCCTCGGTGATCAACGACACCACGGGGCTGCACGACCCCCGGCTGGCCGACGTGGTGGCCGACAGCTCGGCGACCCTCGTCATCACCCACAGCCTGGCCGCGCCTCGTCGTCCCCACCCGCGCCCCCGATACGAGGACGTCACGGCCGAGGTCGTCGACTTCCTCCGGCGCAGGGTCGACGTGGCCCTCGACCACGGCGTCCCCCTCGAGAGGATCGTCGTCGACCCCGGGCACGATCTGAACAAGACGACACGGCACACCCTCGAGGTGACGCGTCGACTGCGCGAGGTGGCCGAGCTCGGTCACCCGGTGCTCGCCGCGGTGTCGAACAAGGACTTCATCGGCGAGTCCCTCGGCCGCGAGAAGCCGGACCGCCTCGCCGGCACCCTCGCGGCGGCCACGACGAGCATCCTGCTCGGCGCCCGCATCGTCCGGATGCACGACGTCCGCTCCGCGGTGGACGCCGTCCGGATGATCGAGGCGATCGCCGGCTGGCGCGAACCCGTCTTCGAGGCGCACAACCTCGGCGCGGACGACGGAGCCCCGTGACCCGCCCGATCATCACGCGCCTCCTGCCCGCTCCCTCCCGGCCGCTCGACGACGAGGATCTGCTCACGCTGTTCGCCGCCGACGACCGGGGTGCGCCGCATGTGAGGGCGAACGCCGTCACGAGCGTCGACGGCTCGGCCAGCGTCGACGGTCTCTCGGGCGGTCTCGGCGGGCCCGCCGACCTGCTGGTGTTCGACCTCCTCCGGCGGCTCTGCGACGTGGTCGTCGTCGGCGCCGGCACGGTGCGGAGCGAAGGCTACGGCCCGATGCGCCTGCACGACGCCGACGTGGCGTGGCGTCGCGCGCACGGTCTCCCCGATCATCCCGTGCTCGCCATCGTCTCGGCGTCGCTCGCCCTCGACCCCGCCGCATCGATGTTCGCCGACGCCCCGGTCCGCCCCCTGGTGATCACGAGCGACGAGGCGCCGCGCCAGGCACGGGTAGGGCTCGAGGAGGTGGCCGACGTGGTGACCTGCGGGGCGCACCGGGTCGACCCGCGCCTCCTCGTGGCCGCCCTCGTCGCTCGGGGACTCCCCCGCATCCATTCCGAGGGAGGCCCGAGTCTGCTGGCCGATCTCGTCGAGGCCGATCTCGTCGACGAGATCTGCGTGACGACGTCCCCGACGCTCGTCGCCGGTTCCGGCCCCCGCATCGTGGCCGGCTCGGGGCCGGGCGCGGCCCGCGGCATGCGGCTCGATCATCTGCTCGAGTCGGAGGGCACGCTGCTCGCGAGGTACACGCGACGCCGGTAGACGCCGAGGAGGCGCGCCCCGGGTGATCGGGACGCGCCTCCGACGATCTCGGCCGACGGCGTGTCAGGCCCCCGGCGCCCCGATCAGGCCTTCTCGCCGAACCCGCCGTCGATGAGCGCGATGAGCTCGTCGACCGCGGCTTCGGCGTCCGGACCGGTGGCCATGATGGCGACCGTCGACCCGGCACCGACGTTGAGGCCCATGATGCGCAGCAGGCTCTTGGCGTCGACGCCGTTCACCGTGACGTCGGCCTGGAACGCGGATGCGTGCTTGACGAGCTCGGCCGCCGGGCGCGCATGCAGACCCGACGCGTTCACGATGGTCGTCGAGCGCTCGACGGCGTCGCCGCCGCGGAGGTCGCGCTCATCGGCGTGGACGTCGGCCACCCCCGTGGCGGAGGAGGCCGCCTGGGCCACCTGGTCGAGGTCCCCACCGGTCTCGGCGGCCACAGCGGCGGCGACCGCTCCTTCGACCAGCGGGGCGTCCGCGATGACGACGCGCTCCTTGTCCGCATCGTCGAGGAAGTCCACGACCGTCTCGGAGGTGAGGATGGCGGACCCGAGATCGCACAGGACGACGGCTCCCCCGCCGGCCGAGGCGGTGGCGACCGCGGCCGAGATCCGATCGAAGCTCGTTCCGATTCCGCCCTCGTCGGTGCCTCCCGCCGCGAGGAGCGTGGTCGACGGAGCCATCTGGCGAGCGAGCTCGACGACCCCCTCGGCGATCTTGGCGCTGTGCGAGACGATGACGATTCCGATGGTGGGCATGCTCTACGACTCCTTGGTGGACTCGGCCGCCGTGTCGGCGGCCGCGGTGATGATGAGGGACGACGACTGGGCGCCGGGGTCCCGATGGCCCACGGCTCGATCGCCGAGATAGCTGGCCCGCCCCTTGCGAGCGACGAGCGGCTCCGTCGACGCGGCGCCGAGGGCGGCGGCGTCGGCCGCGGAGCGGAGCACGGCCGCGGGATCGGCGCCGGCGCCGGCCGACTCCGTCGCGGCCTCGACCGCCGGCGTCCAGGCGTCGACCATGGTCTTGTCGCCGCTGTCGGCCTTGCCGCGCAGCACGATGCCGTCACGGGCCGCCGTCAGCAAGGAGACCACCGAATCGGAGTCGAGCTCGCGGGCCTCCCCGAGCGCGGCGGCGGCCTTCAGGTAGGCGGTGCCGAGCAGGGGACCGGCGGCTCCCCCGACGGTGGAGATCAGAGTGGTCGCGACGAGTCTCACGACGACCGCCGGCGGAGCGTCGTCGGGCAGCTCGGTCATCCTCTCCCGGACGGCGGCGAAGCCCCTCGCCAGGTTCTCGCCGTGGTCGCCGTCGCCTATCTGACGGTCGAGCTCGCTGAGGGCGTGCCGCTCGGCGGTCACGACCTCGGCCGTCCGCTCGATCCAGGCGCGGACCCAGGTGGAGTCGAGTGTCATGCGGTGTTCCTCTCTCGGTCGAAGGGGTGGGGCACGATCATCGCCCTCGGCGGAGGGCGGCGGTCTCGACCGGTGCGTCCCAGAGCTCGGTGAGCTCGTCGTCGAGACGGGTGACGGTGAGCGAGAGCCCCTGCATCTCGAGAGACGTGACGTAGTTCCCCACGAGGCTCCGCGAGACGACGACGCCCTGCTCTCCGAGCACCTCGGCCGCGCGCCGATAGGCGATGTAGAGCTCGACGCTCGGCGTCCCGCCCATGCCGTTCACGAACAGCAGCACCCGATCGCCGCTGACGACGCCGAGATCGTCGACGATCGCCGCGAGGAGGCGGTCGACGATGGCGTCGACGGGCTCCAGGGGGATCCGTTCGCGGCCGGGTTCGCCGTGGATCCCCACGCCGAACTCGATCTCGTCCTCGGCGAGGACGAAGCCTGGTTCGCCGGCGTGCGGGACGGTCCCCGCCGCGAGGGCGACGCCCATGGACCGGGTCGCGGCGACCGTCCTCCGGGCGATCTCCGCCACGGCGGCCAGGTCGTCCCCGCGCTCGGCCGCGGCACCCGCGGTCTTCTCCACGATCACGGTCCCGGCGACGCCGCGGCGACCCGCCGTGAACAGGCTGTCCTTCACGGCGACGTCGTCGTCGACCAGCACGGACTCGACCGTGACCCCCTCGGCCTCCGCGAGATCGGCCGCCGTCTCGAAGTTCAGGACGTCGCCCGTGTAGTTCTTGACGATGTACAGGACGCCGGCTCCCCCGTCCACCGCCAGGGTGGCGGCGACGATGGGGTCGGGCGTCGGCGAGGTGAACACCGGCCCGGGCACGGCCGCCGACAGCATGCCGTGTCCGACGAAGCCCGCGTGGAGGGGCTCGTGCCCGCTGCCGCCACCGCTGACGAGGGCGACCCGACCTGCGACGGCGCCACCTGCCCGCCTGACGAAGACGGGGTCGTGCGAGACGACGACGAGGTCGGCGTGCGCCAGGCCGAAGCCGGCGACCGCCTCCCGGACGACATCGGCCGGGTCGTTGATCAGCTTCTTCATCGAAGGTCCTCCTGGTGATGGGAGCCCGGTGCGGACCCGCTCCATTCCTCCACGAAAGTACTCCCCCTGATCCGCTGTGCACATATGTGCAAACCCGGTGGTTCTGGCACTCCCCCGACGCGATGCCGCGACTAGGGTGTGGGCACACGCTCACCGCGGGATGCACAGTCGCACCCGCCCGACGACTAAGGAAGGTCGACGTGGACCTGGGACAGATTTTTCTCTCTGAAGTGGTGGGCACCGCGATGCTCATCCTGCTCGGCGGCGGTGTCGTCGCCAACGTCGCCCTGACCAAGACGAAGGGGTTCAACGGCGGATTCCTCATGGTCAACTTCGGCTGGGGCCTCGCGGTCTTCGCCGGTGTGACCGTCTCGTACTCGTCCGGCGGCGCGCTCAACCCCGCCGTCAGCCTCGCGCAGCTGATCCTCGGCAACATCGACTTCGTCGCCTTCCTGGTCTACCTGGCCGCCCAGATGATCGGCGCCATCATCGGCGCCGTCCTGATCTGGCTCGTCTACAAGAACCACTTCGACGAGGAACCCGACCCCGCGGCCAAGCTGGGCGTCTTCGCGACCGGCCCCGCCATCCGCAACTACGGCTGGAACCTCGTCACCGAGATCATCGCGACCTTCGCCTTCGTGCTCGTCGTCCTCGGCTTCACCAACGGCGGCACCCCGGCCGAGCTCGGCGCCATCCCCGTCGCCTTCCTCGTGATCGCGATCGGCGCCTCCCTCGGTGGCCCGACCGGCTACGCCATCAACCCCGCCCGTGACCTCGGACCGCGCATCGCGCACGCCTTCCTCCCCATCAAGGGCAAGGGCACGAGCGACTGGGGCTACGCCTGGGTGCCCGTCGCCGGTCCGCTGATCGGCGGCGCGCTGGCGGCCATCGCCTCCGGCGTGCTGCTCCCCGTGGCCTGACCACGACACCACGACTCATCGCTGACCGCGGCGGGGCCGGGCTCTTGCGAGCCGCGCGCCCTGTTCCGTGGTCGACACCATCAACGACGAAGGAGACACACCCGTGAGCGACGACTACATCCTGGCGATCGACCAGGGCACCACCAGCACCCGCGCCATCATCTTCGACCACTCGGGCACCATCGTGTCGACCGGTCAGAAGGAGCACGAGCAGATCTTCCCCCGCGCCGGCTGGGTCGAGCACGACCCGCTCGAGATCTGGACGAACACCCGCGAGGTCATCGGTCAGGCCCTCTCGCGTGCCGACATCACCCGTCACAACATCAAGGCCGTGGGCATCACCAACCAGCGCGAGACCGCCGTCGTCTGGGACCGCACGACGGGCAAGCCGGTCTACAACGCGATCGTCTGGCAGGACACCCGCACGCAGTCGATCGTCGACCGCCTCGCTGCGGACGGCGGCGTCGAGCGCTTCAAGCCGATCGTCGGGCTGCCCCTCGCGACCTACTTCTCGGGCACGAAGATCGTCTGGATCCTCGAGAACGTCGAAGGCGCACGCGAGAAGGCCGACGCCGGCGACCTCATGTTCGGCACCACCGACTCGTGGGTCATCTGGAACCTGACGGGCGGCGTCGACGGCGGCGTGCACGTCACCGACGTCACGAACGCCTCGCGAACCCTGTTCATGGACCTCGAGACGCTGGAGTGGCGCGACGACATCCTCGAGGCGTTCGACGTCCCGAAGTCGATGCTCCCCGAGATCAAGAGCTCCTCCGAGGTCTACGGAACCGTCGAGTCGTCGAACCTGCTGCGCGAGGTGCCGATCGCCGGCATCCTCGGCGACCAGCAGGCGGCCACCTTCGGTCAGGCCGCCTTCGACCAGGGCGAGTCGAAGAACACGTACGGCACCGGCAACTTCCTCATCTTCAACACGGGTGAGGAGATCGTGCACTCGAAGAACGGCCTGCTGACCACGCTGGGCTACAAGCTCGGCGATGCGGCGCCGCACTACGCGCTCGAGGGCTCCATCGCCGTCACGGGCTCGCTCATCCAGTGGCTGCGCGACAACCTCGGCATCATCGGCTCGGCGGCCGAGGTCGAGACCCTGGCGACGACCGTCGACGACAACGGCGGGGTGTACTTCGTCCCGGCGTTCTCGGGCCTGTTCGCCCCCTACTGGCGCTCCGACGCCCGCGGTGCCCTCGTCGGATTGACCCGGTACGTCAACAAGGGCCACATCGCGCGCGCCGCCCTCGAGGCGACCGCGTTCCAGACCCGCGAGGTCCTCGACGCCGTGAACGCCGACTCGGGCGTCGACCTGACCGAGCTGAAGGTCGACGGCGGCATGACCGCCAACGACGCCCTCATGCAGTTCCAGGCCGACATCCTCGACGTCCCGGTGGTCCGCCCCGTCGTCGCCGAGACCACGGCCCTCGGTGCGGCGTACGCGGCCGGTCTCGCGGTCGGCTTCTGGGAGACCCTCGACGACCTCCGTCAGAACTGGCAGGAGGACAAGCGCTGGACCCCGAACATCGATGCGGACGAGCGCGACCGCACCCTGCGACTCTGGAAGAAGGCTGTCACGAAGACCTTCGACTGGGTCGACGACGACGTGAACTGAGCTCCGACCGCGAACGGGCCCGCTCCCCTCGGGGGCGGGCCCGTCGTGCATGCAGGGCGACGGCGCTCACCCGGCCTCCGGCGCCGAGGAGGTGCGGGTCGATCCCCCGGGACGGCGTCAGGCCGAGCGGGTGGCCGCCACCCAGGCGTCGAGCTTCCGACTCGCACTCCCCGAGTCGATGGCCTCCGCGGCGACGGCGAGCTGCTCGCGGAACCGGACGATCACCGGGCGGTCCCGCTCCGACGGGTCGACCGCGAGCCGGTACGACACGAGACCCGCGGCCGCGTTCAGCAGCACGATGTCGCGTACCGGACCGGTCTCGCCCGCCAGCACCCGACGGGCGACGTCGGCGTTGTGCTCGGCGTCGCCGCCGACGAGGTCGTCGATCGTCGCCCGCGCGATCCCCAGCTCGAGCGGATCGAGATCGTGTTCGGTGACCGACCCCGACGAGATCTCCCAGATGTGGCTGTGGCCGGTCGTCGTCAGCTCGTCGAGCCCGTCGTCGCCGCGGAACACCAGGGCGGTCGCGCCACGCGTCTGGAACACGCCCACGATCAACGGCACCTTGTCGAGGGAGGCCACGCCCACGGCGCTGGCCTCCGGCCGTGCCGGGTTGACGAGCGGGCCGAGGAAGTTGAACACCGTCGGCACGCCGATCTCGCGGCGGACTCCCGCGGCGTTGCCGAAGCCGGGGTGGAACGCAGCGGCGAAGGCGAAGGTGACGCCGACCTCCCGGAGCACCGCGGCGACGCGCTCGGCGGACAGGGTGAGATCGATGCCGAGGGCCGCCAGGACGTCCGAGGACCCGGACGACGAGCTGGCTGCGCGGTTCCCGTGCTTGATGACGGGCACACCGGTCGAGGCCACGACGATGGAGGCCATGGTCGACACGTTGACCGTGCCGAATCGGTCCCCGCCCGTCCCGACGATGTCGACGGCCAGGGAGTCGACGGGCAGAGCCACGGCGTGCGCGAGGACGGCGTCGCGGAAGCCGACGATCTCGTCGACGGTCTCGCCCTTCGACCGCAGCGCGACCAGGAAGGCCGCGAGCTGAGCCGGCGTGGCCTCGCCCAGCATCACCCGCTCCATGGACCAGGTCGCCTCGGTGATCGACAGGTCGCGTCGCGCGAGGAGCGACTCGATGATCAGGGGCCAGGAGAGCTCGTGGGTCATGCCGCCAGGTTAGCGGCGTGCGCCTAGTCGCTCTGATAGCTCGTCGTCAAGAGAAATTCCCGACCCGGGGTTTCCTGCGCAAACCCAAGGGGACTTTCCAGGCATAATGGACCGCGTGACAAGTACCTCTCTCTCGAGACCTTCCGGACCGGTCGTCAACCGACCGAGCACCGTTGCCGTGGGCACCATCGTGTGGCTGGGCAGCGAAGTCATGTTCTTCGCGGGTCTGTTCGCCATCTACTTCACGCTGCGAAGCACCTCGCCCGGTCTCTGGGAGTTCGAGACGGCCAAGCTCGACGTGCCGTTCGCCCTGACCAACACGATCATGCTGGTGCTCTCGTCGGTGACCTGCCAGTTCGGCGTCTTCGCCGCCGAGCGGATGCAGTCGCGGCGGACCGGTCGGCTGTTCCAGGTCGGCCAGTGGGGCATGGTCGAATGGTTCTTCCTCACCTACGCGATGGGCTCCGCGTTCATCTGCCTCCAGGTGTTCGAGTACGCGCACCTCATCTCCGAGCACGTCACGCTCAGCTCCAACGCCTACGGCTCCGCCTTCTACATGACGACCGGGTTCCACGGAGCCCACGTCATCGGCGGCCTCATCGCGTTCCTCCTCACCATCGGCCGGGCGTTCGCCGTCAAGAACTTCGGTCACAAGGAGGCGACGACCGCCATCGTCGTCTCGTACTACTGGCACTTCGTCGACGTGGTGTGGATCGGCCTCTTCATGGTCGTCTACGTCCTCAAATAGGCATTGGATCGCTCACACAGCATGTTCTCTCGAACCTCGTCCTCACGTCGCAAGACGGGCCGTCGCAGCCCCCTCGCCACGGCTTCACTCATCCTCGTGGGTCTCCTCACGACCGGCGGTGCGTACGCGCTCTTCTCGTCGACGGCCACCGCAGATGAGAGCGCCGCGCCCGTCGCGTCCCAGCAGAGCATCGACGAGGGCCAGAAGCTCTTCGCGTCGAACTGCGCGACGTGCCACGGTCTGAGCGCCGCCGGCACCGCCGACGGCCCCAGCCTCATCGGCGTCGGATCCGCAGCGGTCGACTTCCAGGTCGGCACGGGTCGCATGCCGATGGCCGCCAATGGCCCCCAGGCGGAAGAGAAGCCCACGCAGTTCAGCGACGAGCAGGTGGCCGACATGGCCGCGTACATCGCGTCGCTCGCCCCCGGCCCCGCCATCCCGGCCGAGGAGTACCTCCAGGCCGACGGCGACACCACGAACGGCGCCGAGCTGTTCCGCATCAACTGCGCCATGTGCCACAACGTCGCCGGAGCCGGAGGCGCGTTGACGGAGGGCAAGTTCGCCCCCGCTCTCGACGGCGTCGAGTCGCACCACATCTACGAGGCCATGCTCACGGGCCCGCAGAACATGCCGGTCTTCAACGACATGAACCTGTCGCCCCAGGACAAGGCCGACATCATCACGTACCTCAAGTACCTCGAGAACAACCCGTCCCCCGGCGGGTTCGAACTGGGAAGCCTCGGCCCCGTCGCCGAAGGCCTCTTCATCTGGATCTTCGGACTCGGCGCGATCGTCGCCGTGACCATCTGGCTCACGGCCCGATCCAACTAGTCGTTCTCCCGTACTTCACCGAAAGGCAAAATCCATGGCACAGCACGACGACGAGGCCCCGATCACGGGCTCGGCTGTCGAGAGGCACGAGCCTCGACAGGTGTCGGCCGGTACGGCCGTCGTCTCTGCCGACGTCTTCGACAACCCGGGCGAGCCGCCGCACCGTGATCGCATCACGGATGTCGACCCGAAGGCCGAGAAGCGCGCGGAGCGACAGGTCAGCGTCTGGTTCTTCCTCTCGATCGTCGGCAGCATCGCGGCCATCGGGGCCTACGTGGCCTTCCCGATCACGTCGGGCGACTCGAACTCGGTGCGGCTGAACAACCTCTTCCTGGGTCTCGGCATCGCACTCGGTCTGATCTCGATCGGCATCGGTGCGGTGCACTGGTCGAAGACGCTCATGCCGGCTCGTGAGATCACCGAGATGCGTCACTCGACGCGCGGCTCGGACGAGACCCGGGAGAAGGCGGTCGAGGTCTTCGCCCTCGGCAATCAGGAGTCGGGCTTCGGTCGCCGCACCCTGATCCGCAACAGCCTCATCGGTGCGCTCGTCGCGACGCCGCTCCCCGCCGTCGTGATCTTCCGCGACCTGGCGCCGGCCGAAGACCCGAACGAGGTGCTCCGCCACACCCTGTGGGAAGAGGGCATGCACCTCGCGATGGACCCGTCCGGAGCCCGCATCAAGGCGTCCGACATCACCCTCGGATCCGTGTTCCACGTCATCCCCGAGAACCTCAACGAATCCGAGCACCTGCTCGAGGAGAAAGCCAAGGCCGCAGTCCTGCTGATGCGCCTCAAGCCGGAAGACCTCAACATTCCGGAAGGACGCGAGGGCTGGCAGTACGACGGCATCGTCGCGTACTCCAAGATCTGCACGCACGTCGGCTGCCCTGTGGCCCTGTACGAACAGCAGACACACCACCTGCTCTGCCCCTGCCACCAGTCGACGTTCGACGTGACCAACAACTGCGAAGTGATCTTCGGACCGGCCAAGCGCCCGCTCCCGCAGCTGCCGATCGCCGTGGACGCCGAGGGTTACCTCGTCGCGCAGAGTGATTTCCACGAGCCCGTGGGCCCTAGCTACTGGGAGCGCGAAAAGTGATCACCACCACCCCTGCACCGGAGACCGAGACCAAGACGTCGAACACCACGACGACGGTCCCGGCCTTCGCTCCGACGAAGACGAACAAGTTCTTCGGCGCGGCCGCGAACTACGTCGACGAGCGCACCAGCATGTCCGGCCTGGTGAAAGAGGTCGGTCGCAAGATCTTCCCCGACCACTGGTCGTTCATGCTCGGCGAGGTCGCGCTGTACTCCTTCGTCGTGATCCTGCTCTCGGGCACGTTCCTGACGTTCTTCTTCCAGCCCTCGATGGCCGAGGTCAACTACAACGGCTCGTACGTCCCTCTCAAGGGTCTGAACATGTCCGCGGCGATGGCCTCGACCTTGGACATCTCGTTCGACATCCGCGGTGGACTGCTGTTCCGTCAGATCCACCACTGGGCCGCGCTGCTGTTCGTCGCGGCGATCATGCTCCACATGCTGCGCGTCTACTTCACCGGTGCGTTCCGCAAGCCCCGCGAGATCAACTGGGTCGTCGGATTCACCCTCTGGGTGCTCGCCATGGCCGAGGGATTCACGGGCTACTCGCTCCCCGACGACCTGCTCTCCGGTAACGGCGCTCGGATCATCGACGGCATGGTGAAGGGGATCCCCGTCATCGGCGTCTGGATCTCGTACCTGCTGTTCGGAGGCGAGTTCCCCGGAACCGACATGGTCGCGCGCTTCTACTCGCTGCACATCATGCTGTTGCCCGCGCTGCTGATCGCCCTCCTGGGTGTCCACCTGCTGCTGCTGATCATCAACAAGCACACCCAGTGGGCCGGCCCGGGCAAGACCAACGAGAACGTCGTCGGCGTGCCGGTCATGCCGGTGTTCGCCGCCAAGGCCGGTGGGTTCTTCTTCATCGTCTTCGGAGTGATCGTCCTGATCGCCTCGCTCTTCACGATCAACCCGATCTGGAACTACGGGCCGTACGACCCCTCCCCCGTGTCGGCTGGTACGCAGCCGGACTGGTACATCGGATTCGCCGACGGCGCCCTGCGACTCGTTCCCCCGGGATGGGAGTTCGTCATCGGCGGCTACACCGTCTCGATGAACATCCTGGCTCCCATCGGAGTCCTGGTGATCTTCATCCTGGCCGTCCTGCTGTACCCGTTCCTCGAGGCCTGGGTCACGGGCGACAAGCGAGAGCACCACATCCTCGACCGTCCCCGCAACGCCCCGACCCGGACGGCCATCGGCGCTGCCGGAATCGTGGTCTATGCCAGCCTCTGGGCGGCTGCCAGCTCCGACCTCATGGCGACTCACTTCCATCTGTCGCTGAACTACGTCATCCACACGGTGCAGGCCTGCCTGATCATCGGACCGTTCATCGCCTTCTGGATCACGAAGCGCGTCTGCCTCGGACTTCAGAAGAAGGACCGCGAGATCGCCCTTCACGGCTATGAGTCCGGGCGCATCGTGCGTCTGCCTGGTGGCGAGTACGTCGAGGTGCACGAGCAGCTGGACGAGTACGAGCGCTGGCGTCTGCTGAACTTCACGGAGTACGAGCCCCTCATGATCCGACCGAATGCGAATGGTCAGATCACGCCGGTGCAGCGTCTGCGGGCGTCGATGTCGTCCTTCTTCTTCGAAGACCGCATCGCCCCGGTGAAGCGCTCCGAGATCGAAGCACCGCACAACGACGGTCACTGACCCGAAGCACTGAGAGGCCCGACCACTTCTGGTGGTCGGGCCTCTCGTCTTTCCGGCCCGCCACTCGGGAGCACCTCGCCCCTGTGGACGCCCGGAGTCATCGAGACGCCGTCGAGTCGACCTCGAGTCGACCACGAGGTCGACCTTTACGCCTCGACCTCCAGCACGTCCCTCCAGAGTCCGCACGAGCGGGCTGGGGGCTCGACCGGAACGACACCGAGCCCGTCCGTCTCCTGTCGCCCGTATCCGGCTACGAGAGAGCGTGCCGTCTTGCCCATGGCGAGGATCCACAGCATCGGACGAACACCCGCGTGCCTCACCACGGTGGAGCGCCTCGATCTTCCAGGGTCGGTGCAGATTCGCGGGGCAGCACCCTCTCATCCACGTGCTCACCTTCCCCCAGGCCCCGTCTGAACTGTGTAGACGACCGCGCCTTCTCGCAGACCGGGTGCAACCCGCCGATCAGTCTCCCCGCTTACTCGGGTGCCATCGACCGGTCACTGAGACACCGCTCGGGGCGGACGACGCCCGGATCGGGTCCCTTGCAGCGTGCACGGCAGGACGTAGCGACGTTCCGGCGCGCGACCGGCAGGGTCACTGGAACACTGCCGGACGCACGGTTCGGGTCGATCGCAGCGCGCACGGCAGTCCGGCTCCCGCGACGGCGGAGGACGAAACTCAGTGCTCGCCGTCCCGACGTCCCTGCGTCCCGACGTCCCTGCGTCCCGACGTCCCTGCGTCCCGACGTCCCTGCGTCCCGACGTCCCTGCGTCCCGACGTCCCTGCGTCCCGACGTCCCTGCGTC
>Ga0265798_10000529_pt1 | contig 63048 bp, 53 predicted proteins | sample P3T30metagenome_FD_192430 | JGI IMG/M metagenome (GOLD analysis project Ga0265798, IMG submission 192430) | Plant litter microbial communities from East Loma Ridge, Irvine, California - P3 T30 | ecosystem: Environmental > Terrestrial > Plant litter > Unclassified | place: USA: California... | reverse complement strand
GCCTATGTATCCCTGTCTGCCAACCCGCCGGAGGCCGCGTGTTCCTATTAGTTATTCTCGCGATGATCGCCGGTTTCATGGCGCTCCAACTGTATCGTGTCCTGGGCAAGCGCACCGGGCATGAGCAACCTTTGCCCAAGCCGGCCGAGGATCGGACGCCGTTGACCCTGGTCCCACGTACCGTCGAAACGATCCCCGAGTCGCGCGAACCCGCGAGCCGTCTGGTCGAACCCAAGGCCGAGGCGGGGATTCGTACGATCATCGCCGCCGATTCGACGTTCGACGTCGCGCAGTTCCTGCAAGGCGCGCAAGCCGCCTATCGGATGATCCTGGAGGCATTCTGGAAAGATGACCAGGAGCAGCTCGACTGGCTGACCGAGCCGGGCGTGCGCGATGCGTTCGTCGGCGCGATCGCCGAGCGCAAGGAAGCCGGGCATAGCCTCGAAAACCGGGTCGTCTCGATCGAGAAGGCCATGATTTCCGACGCGACGCTCGAGGGCAAGGTTGCGCGGATTACCGTTCGCTTTGACGCAGACATCGTGGCGATTACGCGTGACGCCGAATCGGTCGTGATCGCCGGGTCGATGACCGACGCGGTCGACACCCATGACGTGTGGACGTTTACCCGGACGCTCAAGAGCAGCGATCCGAACTGGAAGCTTGCCGACACCGACGAGGCGTGACGGTCATGCTTGCGGGGGGAAGGTCGTACGCGGCATCGCGGCGGACGCTGGCGGTGTGCGCTGGGTTGTTGCTGTCGGCTTGCGGCGGGCAAGTCGAGCGACCGGCCATGGTTGCTCGTCCGGCGCCGGTCGCCCGTCCTGTTCCAGCGACCCCAATCCCCACGGTTCCTGCGCTCACCGTCCAGACCGGCAGCAACGCGGCAGGGACAGGGTTTGTGCTCGGTCCGCCGGTCGCCGGTTTGCCGCTGCGCGAAGAGGATGCGGCGCGCGCGGTTGCTGCGTTTCGTACGTCGTGCGCATCGCTTCAGCGCCGCACCGATACATCCGGACTGACGCGGGGGACCGATTGGCAGCCCGCCTGCAGTGCTGCCACTTCGGTTGCCCCGGGCGCTGCGCGAGCATTTTTCGCACAATATTTCGAAACGGTGCAGATCGCCGACGGCAAGGCCTTCGCGACCGGCTATTACGAACCCGAGATCGCGGCATCGCGCCAGCCGATACCGGGGTATGCGGTCCCGATCTATGGTCGCCCGGGCGATCTGATCGATGTCGATCTGGGCCTGTTCAGCGATTCGCTGAAGGGCCGGAAGATCCGCGGACGCGTCTCCGGCTCCAACTTCGTTCCCTATGACGATCGCACCGCGATCGAGCAGGGTACGCTCAACGGTCGCGCGCCGATCATTGCGTATGCGGCGGATTCGGTGGCCCTGTTCTTCCTGCAGGTACAGGGATCGGGACGGCTGCGGATGCCCGACGGCTCGATCGTCCGGATCGGCTATACCTCGCAGAACGGCCGCGATTACACCGGTATCGGCGCCCTGATGAAGCGGCGCGGGTTGCTGGGACCGGGGCAGACGTCGATGCAGGGGATCGTCGCCTGGCTGCATGCACATCCCGACGAAGCGGTCGCGATCATGCGCGAGAACAAGAGCTACGTCTTTTTCCGTGAGCAGGCGAGCGCGCCACAGGGTGCGCTGGGTGTCGCGGTGACGGGCGGCGTCAGCGCGGCGGCCGACCCGAAGTTCGTGCCGCTGGGAGCGCCGGTCCTGTTGTCGATGGACCGCGCCGACGCGAGCCGCCTGTGGATCGCGCAGGATACCGGCGGCGCGATCAAGGGACCAAACCGGATCGACACCTTCTGGGGTGCCGGCCCGGATGCGGAGGCGACCGCCGGGGGCATGTCCGCACGGGGTACGGCTTTCCTGCTGTTGCCGACGGGTACGGTCGCGCGCCTGACACAGGAGAGGGCCAATGGGACACCGATCCCTCAGCCCTGACGAAGCCGCACTGTGGGTGCGGGTCATGTCCGGCGTACGGCCGATCGCGCGCCGTGTCGCCGAACCCGCCCCGTCGCTGGCCCAGGGAGCGCCAAAACCGAAGGCCCCGCCGCCGCCTGCCCCGATGCCGAAAGCGTCGCGATCGATGGTGCCTGCGGCCAAGCCGGTATCGCCGACAAGACCCGCAGCGGCGGCGCGCGTCCAGCCACCGATCGTCGCCAACACGCTCGACGGATCATGGGACCGGCGATTGTCGCGTGGCCTGGTGTCACCCGATCGCACGGTCGACCTGCACGGCCATACACTGGCGAGCGCGTACGACATGCTCGACGCCGCACTGTCGGCGGCGATCCGGGCGGGGGATCGCACAATCCTGCTGGTGACGGGCAAGCCGCCGCGTCCCGCCAGCGAGCGCCCGCATGCGCGTGGCGCGATCCGGGCGGCGACGGGGGACTGGCTGGCCGGATCGCGACATTCGTCGGCCATTGCCGCGGTACGTGCAGCGCATCCGCGGCATGGTGGGGCAGGGGCGCTGTATATCGTGCTCAAGCGGCCGCGGGTTCTCTGACCGGCTTGCAGTAGTACGCCGGCTTGGCGCTTGGCGCAGCCCGTTTCGCATGCGACACGATAATGGACGGCCTAGTGCCGGCCGGATGACAAGATTGGTGGAGTGTCTGCATGCAGGTCGTTTGTGTTACCGGTTCTGCCGGTTTCATCGGATATCATCTCTGCAAGATCCTGTTGGCAGACGGTTTCAAGGTCGTCGGGATTGACTCCATGTCGGACTATTATGACGTCGGCCTGAAGCGTGCCCGCCACGCGGACCTGATGCGCAGCAACGCCTTTTCCGCCGAGGAATTCGACATCCTCGATGCCGACCGTCTGATGGCCTACGCCGAACGGGCGCAGCCGGACGTCATCGTTCATCTCGCGGCGCAGGCGGGGGTCCGCTACAGTCTCGAAAACCCGCGCGCCTATGTCGATACCAATGTCACCGGCACGTTCAACGTGATGGAAGTCGCGCGCACGTTGAAGGTGTCGCACCTGCTGATGGCATCGACCTCGTCGGTGTACGGCGCGAACGAAACGATGCCGTTCGCTGAAACCGACAAATGCGACATGCCGCTGACGATCTATGCCGCCACCAAGAAGGCGAACGAGGCGATGGCGCACAGTTACGCGCATATCTGGGACCTGCCGACGACGATGTTCCGCTTCTTCACGGTCTACGGCCCGTGGGGGCGGCCGGACATGGCGCTGTTTAAATTCACCAAGGGGATCATCGAAGGGACGCCGATCGACGTATATAACCACGGCGACATGTGGCGCGATTTCACCTATGTCGAGGACCTCGCCCGCGGCATCCGGTTGCTGATCGACGTGGTGCCCGAACGGCCTGCTACCCCGCAGGAGATTGCCCCGGGGGACAGCTTGTCCCCGGTCGCGCCGTACCGGATCGTCAACATCGGCAATTCCGACAAGGTCCGGCTGGAGGACTTCATCGATGCGATCGAGGCGGAGGTCGGCACGTCGGCGGTGCGCAACTATCTCCCGATGCAGCCCGGCGACGTTCCCGCGACCTGGGCGAACGCTGAGCTTCTGCATCGCCTCACCGGCTATACCCCGCAAACCGACGTCCGCGCCGGCATCAAGCGGTTCGTCGCGTGGTATCGCGGCTATTACGGCACGGCTGGTCAATAATATCTAGGAACCGAAGCCGAACTTGGATAGGCGGGAAATACGCGCGCCTATGGTTCGAATGATGGTTTCGTTGCAGAGAGAAGAGATAAAGCATGACGACTGAACGATGCGGAATCATTCTGGCAGGCGGGTCGGGAACGCGGCTGCATCCTCTGACCCAAGCGGCGTCGAAGCAGTTGATGCCGGTCTACGACAAGCCGATGATCTACTATCCGCTGTCGACGCTGATGCTCGCCGGGATCCGACGCGTTCTGATCATCACGACCCCGCATGAGCAAAGCGCGTTCCAGCGTCTGCTCGGTGACGGCAGCCGTCTCGGCATTTCGATCACCTATGCGGTGCAGCCGGAGCCGAACGGCCTGGCACAGGCCTATCTGATCGGTGCCGAGTTCGTCGATGGCAAGCCCTCGGCGCTCGTGCTTGGCGACAACATCTTTTACGGCCACGGCCTGGCGGATTTGGTGGATGCCGCAAACGCCCGGACGACCGGCGCGACGGTGTTCGCCTATTATGTTCGCGATCCGTCGGCCTACGGCGTCGTCGCCTTCGACCCCCAGACGCGTGCGGCGATCGATCTCGAGGAAAAGCCGGCGAACCCCAAATCGAACTACGCGGTCACCGGCCTGTATTTCTATGACGAACGCGCGGTCGATTTCGCGCATCAGCTCGCGCCGTCGCCGCGCGGCGAACTCGAAATCACCGACCTCAACCGGATGTATCTGGATGCGGGCGACCTCAACGTCGAGATCATGGGACGCGGCTATGCCTGGCTCGATACCGGCACGCACAACTCGTTGATCGACGCGGGCAATTACGTCCGCATTATCGAGGAACGGCAAGGCCTCAAGATCTGCTGCCCCGAGGAAATCGCGTGGCGCAAAGGCTTCATCGATCGGGTACAGCTCGAACGGCTCGGCGGCGAACTGCGCAAGAGCGGTTATGGCGATTACCTGCTCGGCCTGCTCGACGAGGACCATGTCCAATGGTGAACGTCATCGAAACGCCGATCAAGGACGTCCTGATCATCGAACCCAAGGTGTTCGGCGACGATCGCGGCTTCTTCCTCGAAAGCTGGAACGAAACGACGTTCAAGAGTCTGGGACTGGACTGGACGTTCGTTCAGGACAATCACAGCCGTTCGGCCAAGGGCGTTCTGCGCGGTCTGCATTATCAGAACCCCAATCCGCAGGGCAAACTCGTGCGCGTGGTCGCGGGCTCGGTGTTCGATGTTGCGGTCGACATCCGCAAGGGGTCACCCACCTTCGGTCAGTGGACCGGGGTGCATCTGAGCGCGGCCAACAAGCGGATGTTCTGGGTCGGACCGGGTCTGGCGCACGGCTTCCTCAGCCTCGAGGACAACACCGACTTCCTGTACAAATGCACCAGCATCTACTCGCCCAAGGATGAGCAGGCATTGATGTGGAACGACCCGCAGGTTGGGATCGAATGGCCGCTCGACGGGATCGAACCGACGTTGTCCGCCAAGGACAAGGTTGCGCAGACCCTAGAGCAGATCGCAGTATCATGAAGGCGCTGATCGTAGGGGCGGGCGGACAGCTCGGCCACGGCCTGATCGCCACGGCCCCCGCAGGCGTCGAGATCGTCTCGTGCGATCAGGACACGCTCGACATCACCGACGTCGCGCGGGTCCAGGCGTATGTGGAGCAGGTCGCGCCCGACGTGATCTTCAACGCTGCCGCGTACACTGCAGTCGACAAGGCCGAAGGCGATGCCGAACTGGCGCAGGCGGTGAACGGCGACGCGGTCGGATATCTTGCCGCAGCCGCGCGGTCGGTCGGTGCCAAGCTGGTTCATGTCTCGACCGACTTCGTCTTCGACGGCAGTGCCACCAGTCCCTACGCACCCGATGCCGCCACAGGACCGCTTGGCGTCTATGGCAGCACCAAACTGGCGGGTGAGCAGGCGGCGGGTTCGGACATGCTCGTGGTGCGCACGGCGTGGCTGTACGGCCCGGTCGGCGCCAATTTCGTCCGCACGATGCTGCGGCTGATGCAGGCGCACCCGCAGGTGCGTGTCGTCGGTGACCAGGTCGGTTGCCCGACCTATGCCCCGGGGCTGGCCGCAGCATTGTGGCAGCTGGCCGAGCGCGGCGCGACCGGTGTGTACCATTTCAGCGATGGCGGACAGGCCAGCTGGTATGATTTCGCCGTGGCGATCCAGGAGGAAGCGCTCTCCGCCGGATTGCTCGAGAAGGCGGTTCCGATCGTGTCGATCACGACCGCCGACTATCCGACCCCCGCACGGCGTCCGGCCTATTCGGTGCTCGACTGCTCAGCGACCTATGCCTTGCTCGACCGTCCGCCGACACCGTGGCGCGACAATCTCCACACCATGATCGAAGAGATCCAGAAAAATGGCTAATCTGCTCGTTACCGGCGGCGCCGGCTTCATCGGCGCGAATTTCGTGCATTACTGGCGTGCCAACCATGCCGACGACGCGATCGTCGTGCTCGATGCGCTGACCTATGCCGGCAATCGTGCGAACCTCGATGGCGTGGACGCGGTCGATTTCGTCCACGGCAATATCCTGGATACCGATCTCGTCACGTCGCTGCTCCGCGACCATGCCATCGATGCGGTGGTTCACTTCGCGGCCGAAAGCCATGTCGATCGCTCGATCCTCGATCCGGATGCGTTCGTCACGACCAACGTGCTCGGCACGCACAGCCTGTTGCGCGCTGCACGGACGGTGTGGCTAGACAGCGGCAGCGGCGTCCCGCATCGCTTCCACAACGTGTCGACCGACGAAGTCTATGGCTCGCTCGGCCCGACGGATCCGGCCTTCAGCGAAACCACGCCGTATGCGCCCAACTCGCCCTATTCGGCGTCGAAGGCCGGGGCGGACCATCTGGTGCGCGCCTATCACCACACCTTCGGGCTGGACGTGACGACGACCAATTGCTCGAACAACTACGGCCCGTTCCAGTTTCCCGAGAAGCTGATCCCGCTGTTCCTGATCAACGCGCTCAACGGACGTAACCTGCCGATCTATGGCGACGGGATGAACGTGCGCGACTGGCTTCACACGTCGGACCATTGCCGCGGCATCGAGGCTGCGCTGCAGCGTGGCACGTCGGGCGAAGTCTATAACATCGGTGGCGGGGAAGAAGTCCCCAACCTCACGGTGATCGACGAGATCTGCCGCAGCGTCGACGCGGCGTTCGCTGCCGACCCGTCGCTGGCCGAACGCTATCCCAATTCGCCCGCCGCGCGTGGCGAAGCGACCGCGACGCTCAAGACCTTCGTCGAGGATCGTAAGGGCCATGACCGCCGCTATGCGATCGACGAGCGCAAGGCGCGCGCAGAGATCAACTATACTCCGGCGCGCGACTTTGCGGGCGGGCTTGCCGAGACGCTCGACTGGTATCTTGCCAACGAAGCCTGGTGGCAGCCGATGCTGGAACGCGCGAAGCTGACCAGCCGGTAAAAGGCTCGGTCAACGACCACTCCCCGGGCATTTGCCCGGAGAGTGGTCATACTGTCTAGTTCTTCGCCATGCCGTAGGTGTTGAGCAGGTCGTAAAGCATCGGCCGCGAGATATTGAGATCACGCGCCGCCGCCGACAGATTGCCGTCGTTGAGCGCAATCGCCGCCGCGATCGCTGACCGATCCGCTCGCTCGCGCGCAACGCGCAATTCGGTGCGCTCCATGCCCTGGCTGGTCTGCTCGAAATCGAGATCCTGCGCGGTGATCATCGATCCCTCCGCCATGATCGTCGCCCGCCGGATGCGATTCTCCAGCTCGCGGACGTTGCCAGTCCACGGCCAGTTGTTGATCGCCGTCAGCGCGTCCGGCGCAAATCCTTTGATCCGCGCCTGTTTGCCGGTGTTCATCTTGCGCAGGAAGAACCGTGCGAGCAGCACCGCGTCCCCCGGCCGCTCGGCGAGCGAAGGGATGCGGATCACCATCTCGGCAAGCCGGAAGTAGAGATCCTCGCGGAATTTCCCTTCCTGCATCAGCGTCGTCAGATCCTGGTGCGTTGCGGTCACGACGCGTGCGTCGATCGGGATCGGCTTGCGGCCGCCGACGCGTTCGATCACGCGCTCCTGCAGGAAGCGGAGCAACTTGACCTGCATCGCGAAAGGGACGTCGCCGATCTCGTCGAGGAACAGCGTGCCGCCGTTCGCCATCTCGATCTTGCCGACCGTCGCCTTGACCGCACCCGTGAACGCGCCTTTCTCGTGCCCAAACAGTTCGGACTCGAGCAATGTCTCGGGGATCGCTGCGCAATTGATCGCGACGAAGTTCCCGCGCGCGCGCGCGCTCTTGGTGTGGATCGCCTTGGCCAGCAATTCCTTGCCGGTACCCGACGCGCCGAGCAGCATCACCGACGCATCCACGTCCGCGACCTTCTCGATCGTGCGCAGCACGGTGAGCATCTGCGGCGCACCGGTGATGATCCCCTCGGCACTCGCCAGATGGTCCGCCTGCTCGGCAAGCCGGCGGTTCTCGGCCTCGATCTGTGCAAGATGGAACGCACGCCCGACGATCAGGCTGAGATCGGTGATGTTGATCGGCTTGGAGTAGAAGTCATACGCCCCAAGCGCGATCGCCTTCTGTGCACTCTCGCGCGCCTCGTGCCCGGAAGCGACGATCACCTTCACCGTCGGGTTCTGGGCAATCAACTCGCGTAGCGTCGCGAACCCCTCCGACGTCCCGTCCGGATCCGGCGGCAGCCCAAGATCGAGCGTGATCACCTGGGGGTTCTCGGTCCGTTGCGCGGTCAGCGCGGCGGCGCGATCGCCCGCGGTGACCACCTCATAATCGGTAAACGCCCACTCAAGCTGCGCCTGAAGATCCAGATCGTCTTCGACGATCAACAGTTTTGGTTTTTCGATGTTGTCGACCATGTCCGCCATTACCTAATCACGCACGTCGCTGAGCGGAAGTTCGATCGTGAAGATGCTGCCATGCCCCTCCGTGCTGGCCACGCGCAGGGTCCCCCCCATACCCGCAACCAGCGCCTTCGCTTCCGCAGCGCCGATTCCGAAGCCACCGCCCTTTGTAGAGACAAAAGGCTTAAACAAGCCCTTCCGGATGAAGTCCGCGGACATGCCGACGCCGTTGTCGGCAACGGTAATCACGCAGTGCGGTCCTACGGAGCTTGCGGAGACGACGACGGGCTGATCCGCGGGACTGGCCTCGATCGCGTTCTGGACCAGATGGTCGAGCGCAAGCTTCAGCTTCTCCAGATCGCCGCGCGCGCGCGCGCCGGAGCGTTCACCGATCGACAGTGAGCGCTGATCGACACGCCCCGTCACGACCGTGTCGATCAGCCGATCGATGTCAATGCTTTCAGGCGTTGCGGATTGCAGGACGCGATCGGGCGACAGGCGTGACAGCAGGACGTTCATCTTCTGCACCGCGCTCGTAAGGCTGCGGCTCATCTCGGCCTGGAACTTGGGGTTGGAGCCATGCTGCTGTGCATTGCTCGCAAGCAGCGACAACTGGCTGACGACGTTCTTGATGTCGTGAATGATGTAGGCGAACCGGCGGTTGAATTCCTCGAAACGCCGCGCTTCCTCAAGCTCGAGCTGCTTGTGCGCATCCGACAGGTGCACCGCGGCCTGCTGGCCGATGACCTTCAACAGGTCGAAGTCCTCCCAATCGAGCGCACGCTGCAATCGCGGCTTTGCCAGGATGACGACACCGATCATCGTCGAAAGCCAGATCAGCGGAACCGCCACCCACGCGTCGCCGATCGAGTCGACAATCTCCGGCGGTTCCTGCTGAGCCGTACTCCGCTGCCCGCTCTGTTCGAACGTCGCGATCAGTCCCGACTGGAGTTGCTCGTGTACCGTTTCGGGAAACCGGATATGGCCATTGGGCGGCGTCGCGCGATGCCCCCAGCACCATGCGGCAGCAACGTCGAACGTCCGCTGGTCGGTCGTCATCAGCAACAGTCCGGCGGGGGATTCGGTGACGTCGGCGACCGCTTTGACCACGCGTTCCTCGAGCGACAGCGCCGATCCGCTCGAATCCGAGATCGTCGCGCTGAACCGGAGCCATTCGGCGCGGTAATCGTAGCGGTGGCGGAACAGGTTCTTGACGATGACGACCTTGAGCCAGGCACGGGCGCGCGTCGAGAACAGCAGGAACGCCCCGATCGCGGACAGGCCCAGCACCGCACCGATCGCGAGGGTGGGCCCCGCCGATCCCCCAAACACGGTTTCGGAGCGCGCAACGATCGACATGCTCACGAAATACAGGCCGATCGCGACCAGCGACAGCGACTGGAAGGTCGCCTTGCGCGATAGTGCGATCTTCCAGTGTTCCCGGCGGCGGGCCGCGATCAGGAACAGCGGAACGAGCAGGAGCGCAAGGACCGGACGTCCGATGCTCAGCGGTTCGGCGACCTGATATCCGAGCAGCCCGACGGTGTAGAGATTGAGGTCATAGGCCGACAGCATCCCGAGCGCGAACAGGATGAGGCGGAAGCCGGTCCCGCTGCTGCTGGTCAGCCCGTTGTACAGATTGTGCAGATAGATGATGCCGCCGATGGCAAAGATTAGGCGGCAGCCGATGGTGATGACGGCCCAGGTTGTGGCGGCTTGCGTATCGGGGGTCTGGAAAATTCCCATCACGGCCGACGCCGCAGCGAGAACGGCCATGATTCCCAGGATCGTCGCGCTATGCGGCCTGCGTTCTGACGAGTCCGCCAGGGGCTGTGTCGCGGTCGCCAGATAGACCAGCCACGTCAGGTTGCGGAGCAATTGTGCCGCAATGATCAGCAGCAGGTTCTGCGTGAGGCCGGAATAGGCCCAGGCTGCCATGCCGACGAAGGCAATCACCAGCGTGGGTGCACGGCCTCGGCCGGTTCCGAGGGAAATGCGCCATGCCGCCAACAGCACATAGGCGGTGCCGGTGGTCATCAGGATCCAGAACAATAACACCCCCGCTGTCTACACTGTCGTTGCCGCTTTGACGTAGGGAAATGTGTCTGATCGTTGCGCTAAAACGAAACGCCCCCGCTTCGTCAGAAGCGAGGGCGTATTCGACGGCAATGATAGGCAAGCGATCCGGAGCGCGGTGTCAAACGGCAGGCCGCGCACGTCTTTGTTGGTGACGAATGGCGGTTCCAAGCATGGCAAAACCGGTAACCATCATCACCCAGCTGAGCGGTTCGGGAAGAACGTCGAGAACCAGCGGCGCTGGATCGGACGAAAACTGACCGCCAGCGGTAGCCCGGAACGTCGAGAGCGACGAATTCGCCGTGCTCGCGTTGATTTGCAGCAGGTTCGACAAGGCACTGAAGGTCGTCGAGAGGTCGGCATTGCTGACATTGCTGAAATCAAGAAAGTCCGATGAGAACGCGATGGCGTTTCCGGCTGCGGTCGACCCGCTCAGCGTGGTCGTGCTGCCGTTCCTGTTCCCGGTCATCGACGTGCCGAACTCGACAGTAAGCAGGTTTGCACCCGCCTGGTATGTCGTTGTATGGAAATACGGGCTGGTGAGGGTGATCACCGAGGTGGATCGGAACGTCATGGTCCCCGAGATCAGCGGCTGGATCAAGACGCTTCCAAACTCCCCCGCCGACTGGCCTTTGGCGACGGTGGCCGTGAGCGTGTAGTCGGCCACGACGTTGTTGATGAAGCTGCTCAATCCATCCTGCAGGAAGCTGAAATACACTTTCGCCGTGCCAGGCGCGTTGGCCGTGGCGCTCGACGTCGTGTAGACTTGGGCGTTTGTCGTGCGACTGGCGCTCGTGCCCGAGTTTACGAACCGGATGTTCTTGATCGGCGTTATGGAGGTGAACGTTGCGAACGTTTCCACGTCGGCAACGGCTGGCGTGGCGCTCAGTAGCAATGCGGCAGTGCAGATGAGGGCTGGCGCCAATTTTGCGAATGATACAAGTCGCATGATGTTTAGATCCTTGCGCGAGAACAAATAACGCAAACTCATGCTCAGCAGCCAATCAGCTGTAGGGTGCACATGTCAGTATTAGCAAAATCTATGCCAATGTAATGAATTGCGTCAATTCAGAGGGCTGCAATATGCTCAATACCGATGATGTAAGAGATTCTTACAATAGCTCTGAAGAAGTGTAAGGCAGTCGTTCACACCTTTGCGCAATATATTTCAGTACACCAATACATGAGCATGGATACATAAAGGGCGTGTTTACTGGTCAAAAGTCCTTGAAACAAGACCGACGTACCATGGCTAAGCCATGGTACGTCGATGTGCAGTACATTTCAGATTGATCAATCCGCAGAATTTGAATTATGCTTCAGAGATAATGAACTGGCCGTTCTTCCGGCTCTGCCGCAGCGCGGCGCCGAGCATCATGAACCCGGTGATCATGAGCGCCCAGCTTGCGGGTTCGGGAACGGTGCCGACCAGTACCGGGGCAGGATCGGACGAGAAGGAACCGCCGATCGAAGCCCGGAAGCTGTTGAAGCTGCCGTTCGTGCCCACGGAAAGTCGTGGCGTAATCGCGTTCAGAGTGTTCGCATAGTCTTTCTCGGTGACGTTGCTGAAATCGAGAAAGTCAGACGTGAACGAGACCGTATCTCCCCCGCTGGTCGAGCCGTTGAAATTGGCTGTGCTGCCCATGCTGGGGCCAGAGATTGCACCACTGAAATTCACAGTCAGCAAATTGGACCCGGCTTCAAAGGTTTTGGTTGCGAAAAGCGGGCCCGTCAGCGTGATTGCGGTGGTGCTTCTGAATGACATAATTCCTGAAAAAACGGGCTGAAACAGCGTTGACCCATACGTAGCAGCCGGCTCAACGATCGTTCCGTTCAACGTAAAGTCCGCAACGACGTTGCTTACGAAATCGCTCAGACCGTCCTGAAGGAACCCGAATCGGACTTTGACGGTCCCAGGTCCGGTCGCCGTGCCAGTGCTCGTCGAGTAGAGCGTCGCGCCCGTGCTCGCGCCAGAATTGACCAGGGAAACGTTCTTCGCCTGACCCATCGACGAGAACGTAGCGAAGGTTGAAATGTCGGCGTGTGCCGCGACGGTGGTCAGCAAGAACGCCGACGCGCCGATGGCGGCTTTGACAAATGCGTATGACGATCGTTTGCGTGCCATTTGGAGATCCCTTGCGCGAGAACAAATACCAACGCTCAACTCGAGCCTGGCCAAAACTGCGCCGGGGACATCACATGCAAAGTGTGCAAGACATGTGCCAATGATGCAAAGTCAACTATATCAGTAGAATGTACATCCTCTTGTTCCATACATGTAAGAGATGACGACACATTCGCGCTGGAATAAATCAAACCCCATTCCTATTGGGCTCAAAGAAGAGTTCGCAAGCAGAAGACGATGGCAGTCCAGAGTATGATGTTGACGCACAACAAGATGCCGATCCGGCCTAGCCGTGACACGCGCGTTTCACCATCATGCGATGGCGACTTGGCATCATCAGCGGCGAAGCGCGCGTTGAGAACGGTCCCGGCATCAAGCGCGATCGACAGTTCGCGCGAGTCGAGCGGATTCACAAACTCGCACCCGTAACTCAAGCCCAACCGACGCACGACGCGCGCCTCTCGCGGTTCGATACCCGCGAGTTGCAGGCTGACGCGTTCGCCGCGCGACAAACTTGTGGTGGTCGACATGCCGAACCCGTCCGCCGAAAGATTTTCGATGAAGATATCGATCGGTTGCCGCTGCGCATCGCGGAGCGTGGCGGGGCGTGCCGTCGGGATGCGGTGGGTGGCGCGTCCCGTATTCGAAAACGTAGCGGCCAACATCATTTTCTGACTCACTCTCCTAAGGGTATGTACGCCGCCGCATCGTTGATCGTGCGCCGTTAACCGATCGTGGCATATCCCGGTGCGATCCGGAAGGACTTTGGACGGCTCCGCAGCATTTTTCGAAAACCCGGTTTGCCGGTGGCCGCCGTCGTTGCCCGCCGACATGTCAAATGCTTGAACGAATTCGCTTTCAGACCGCCGGATCGGCGCTTTCGGAAAGTGTCGTTACCCTAATCTTTACCATTGTCGGGCACATCGAGGGCATCCCACGGTTGTCAGGTCCGCATTCATGAAATTGCACGAGAGCGTCGAGCGCCGACTGTCCGAAGCGTTCGGTCCAGAGGACAAACGGACGGTCGATCCGGAAACGGGGCCGCGTGCGCTGGCACTGCTGTTCGCGATTCAGAACGTATCGGTCGATCCGGCCCAGATGCGGCACGAACTCGGCCACGCCGATCCGCTCGGCGCGCGCGATATCGTGCGGCTTGCCCGGCGGCAGGATGGTGCGAAGGCCAAGGCCGTCACGGTCGAACCCGGTCGCCTGTCGCGCCAGCCGCTGCCGGCACTCGCCAATGGCCCGGCAGGGTGGTTCGTGATCGGTCGGCTGGTTGAGGACGGTGTGCTGATCCAGCGCCCCGGCAGCCAGGTCGAAAAGGTCGATCGTGCTACGCTCGATGCCTTGTGGGACGGCGAGCTGATCCTGCTGACCACGCGCGAAGCGCGCGGGGCGGGGAAGGGGCGATTCGATCTCAGCTGGTTCGTGCCGCAGATCATCCGCTATCGCCGCCTGATCGGCGAGGTGCTGCTGATCACCTTCGCGCTGAACCTCTTAGGGCTGGCGGCTCCGCTGCTGTTCCAGAACGTGATCGACAAGGTTCTCGCGCACAATGCGCAGACGACGCTCAATGTGCTCGCAATCGGCTTTGTCGCGGTTTCGGTATGGGAGACGATGTTCGGTTGGATCCGTAGCCGCGTCTATGCCGAGACCAGCCAGAAGATCGACGTCGAGCTCGGCGCGCGGCTGTTCCGCCACCTGCTCGCGCTCCCGCTCAGTTACTTCGAGAAGCGCCGCGTCGGGGACACGGTCACGCGCGTCCGTCAGCTGGAGACGATCCGCGAGTTCCTGACGACGGCGTCGCTCAGCGTGTTGGTCGACCCGTTGTTCGTCGGGGTCTTCATGGTCGCGATGCTGATCTATTCGCCTGCGCTGTTCGGCATCGTTGCAGTCAGCCTGGTCGGTTACGTGATCGTCTCGGTCAGCGTGACGGGGACGTTGCGCCAGCGGATCGAGGAGAAATTCGAACGCGGCGCCGCCAGCAACGCATTGCTGGTCGAAAGCGTCAGCGGGATCCAGACGGTCAAGGCCGCCGCGGTCGAGCCGCAGTGGCAGGATCGCTGGGAGCGTCAGCTCGCCGCCACCAGCGCTGCGTCGCTCCGCGTCACCAACATCGGCAGCACCGGCAGCCAGGCGGTCGAACTCATTTCCAAGCTGACCTTCGCCGCGATCCTGTTCTTTGGCGCGAAGTCGGTCATGGGGGGCACGCTGACGCTAGGTGGTCTGGTCGCGTTCAACATGTTCGCGCAGCGTGTGTCGGGGCCGGTGATCCGCCTTGCGCAGCTGTGGCAGGATTTCCAGCAAGTCCGCATTTCGGTCGAGCGGCTGGGCGACATCCTCAACCATCCGGTCGAGCCGCAGGCGACCTCGCGCGTCACGCTCCCGGCGATGAAGGGCGCGATCACTTTCGACGCAGTACGCTTCCGCTATGCGATCGACAGCCCCCCTGCGCTCGACGGCGTCTCGCTCGAGATCGGGGCGGGGGAGTCGATCGGGATCGTCGGCTCGTCGGGCTCGGGCAAATCAACGCTGACCAAGCTGCTCCAGCGCCTGTACCTTGCCGAAAGCGGGCGGGTGCTGATCGACGGAATGGATATCGCGCAAGTCGACCCGACCTGGCTGCGCCGCCAGATCGGCGTGGTGCTGCAGGAGAACATCCTGTTCAACCGCTCGATCCGCGAGAACATCGCGCTGGTCAATCCGGCGATGCCTCTCGATCGCGTCATGCGCGCGGCGAACCTGGCGGGCGCGCACGGCTTCATCCTGCAGCAGCCGCAGGGCTATGACACGCCGATCGTCGAGCGCGGCGTCAACCTGTCGGGCGGCCAGCGCCAGCGGATCGCGATCGCGCGTGCGCTCGTTACCGATCCGCGCATCCTGATCCTCGACGAAGCGACCTCCGCGCTCGATGCCGAAAGCGAGGAGATCATCCGCAACAATCTGAGCGCGATCGCCAAGGGGCGTACCGTCGTGGTGATCGCACATCGCCTGTCCGCGGTGCGCGACTGCAACCGGATCATCGCGCTCGAAAAGGGCAAGATCGTCGAGGTCGGCACGCATGACGAACTGCTCAGACTGGGCGGTCGCTACGCCGAACTCCACCGCCGCCAATCGGGCCTGAAGGATATCGCCGCATGAACGCGCTGACGACCAACTGGCGGATGATCACCGCCACGCTCGCTGAGGAAAAGGCCCGGAACGTCGGGCGGTTGCGGATCGACGACGCCGCGTTCCTGCCCGCCGCGCTCGAAGTGATCGAGCGCCCGGTGTCGCCGACCGCACGCATCACCGCCAAGGTGCTGCTGGCAGGCGTTGCCGCGCTCGGTTTGTGGCTGACGCTGGGAAGGACCGACATCATCGCATCTGCGCAGGGACGGATCGTCCCCACCGGCGCGGTGCAGCTCGTCCAACCGGCGGAAGCGGGCGTGATCCGGCGGATTCTCGTGCATGACGGTGATCATGTGACCAAGGGACAGGTGCTCGTGCTGCTCGATCCGACCGTTTCGGCGGCGGATGCGGCGCAGGCGCGCAAGTCGCTCGACACCGTGTCGTTCCAGGTCGCCCGGACGCAGGCTGTGGTCGATGCGCTCGACGGCAAGGGGTTCCGCTTCGCCGCACCTGCGGGCACCGATGCGGCAGCCGCGGCGCTGCAGGAATCGTTGGCCCGGGCCAAGCTCGCCGAAGTCAACGCATCGATCCAGGCGCAACAGGCGGGCAATGCGGTGGCCAGCGCGGAGATCGGATCGGCCCGCGCGGAAGTCGCCAAGCTTACCGAGACCTTGCCGCTGCTCGATGAACAGATTGCGGCGAACGAACAGCTCCTCGCCAAGGGGTTCGTATCCAAGATGAAGGTGCTCGAGATGCGGCGTCAGCGCATCGGGCAGGTCCGCGACCGGGACGCCGCGCTGCAATCCATCCGCCGCGCGACGGCGCAAGCTGGTGGCGCGGCGAGCAATTCGAGCAAGGCGCGCGCCGATGCACGCTCCGCCCTGCTCGACGAACTGGTCAAAGCGACCGCCGAGATGCGGCTCCGGCAGGACGAACTGGTCAAGACCACGCAGCGCGCCACGCTCCAGGCATTGCGCGCGCCGGTGACCGGTACGGTGGGGCAGTTGTCCGTGCATACCGAGGGCGGTGTCGTGGAAGCGGCCAAGCCGATCATGACGGTCGTGCCGGGCGACGGCAAGCTCGTCGCCGAGGTTAAATTGCTCAACCGCGATGCGGGGTTCGTCAGCATCGGGCAGAAGGTGGGCGTCAAGCTCGATGCGTTCCCGTTCACCCGCTACGGGCTGATCCAGGGGCATGTGCTGGGGGTCAGCCCCGATGCGGTCGACGACGAGAAGCTAGGCCCGGTCTATGTGCTGCGCGTCGCGCTCGACCGCACCCGGATCGCGCGCGGCGACCGCGACGTGGCGGTGACCCCGGGCATGATGGTCACCGCCGACATCGTGACGGGCGATCGCAGCTTCTTCAGTTACCTGACGAGCCCGATCGACGAAGCCCGCAAGACGGCGTTGCGGGAGCGGTAGAGGTGAGGGGGGCTTGGGGGCGTGCAACAACGCTCTCAAGCCAATGTTCGAGGGTCGCTCCCACGTCGTTCCAGTTCTGCTGCTTTGCGCGGTCATGTGCGCGGTCGGACAAGGCACGCCATTCCGTGTCGTGCATCGCCGCTACACGCAAGATCGCATCGGCCATGCCGACCCAATCTCCATTCTCGAGCAGGATGCCGCAACCGTTGCCGAGCAGGTCAGCGGCGGCACCTGCGTTGAGCCCTATCACAGGGGTCCGGCATGCCATCGCCTCAAGGATCGGCAAGCCAAACCCTTCCCGGCGACTGCCGAAAAGCCAAGCGTCGCAACTTGCGTAGAGGTGACGCAACGTCTGCTGTTCCGGGGCTATCGTATAATCAACCCAGGCCGGAAGCGGCAACGATACGTTCGGCTGATGATGACCGAATGCAATGACTTGCAGATCCGGCAGCATCTCTCGCACGCGCTCCAGCGCTTTGATAACGAGATCCGTCCCTTTCCGTGGATCGTGCGAATAGACGAACCCCACTTTCATGGCGGTGTTCTTGGAACGCGGGGCTGCATGAAACAGCGTATGATCGACCGCATTTGGAAGAAGAAGGACGTCTCTTTGACCGAATTGCTCGGTCAGGAGGCCGTGCAAAAAACTTGAAATGGCAATTTTTGGTCCCGGCGTACGCAGAACCCGGTCAACTTCTTCGTCGGCACCGTCCCAGACTTCATAGTCCTGGACAAGATGAACCGGGATTCCCTTGGATGCGGGCATGTCCCGAAGCCAGTTCATAGTATCCCACCAGGTCGCGATGATCAGGTCTGCGTCTGGCAAATCACTGGCAGTAAGGGGAGCACCATGCGGCACAATGGTCGTACGGTCCGCCAAGGATCCAAGGTGGTCGCTGTGATGATGGATCGACCACAATTGCTGCCGACGCCACCAAGCCCGCAAAGTAGCGCGTAGATCCGGTCGACGTCGCGTGGGCGCGATAATACGGACGTCATGGCCCCCGGAAAGCAATCGCTGTCCAAGTGCTGTGACAACGCGAAAACCGCCACTGTTGTCAATCGAGAGCGAAACGATGTTAATTCGCATGCAGGGCAATCCCCCCACGGCCTCAGGCATACACGCCATCAGCTGCGCGGTGTGTTCGCAGCGAGCAATGCTCGGTACTTCGGTGCGCTTGCGGTAGGTTCAGCATAGCTCGTCTTTGCGCCCCAACTGCCGTAGCGGGATCCTTGTCCGCCTACGCTGTTGAAGGCACAGAACAGCGAGCAGCCGAGATGGACCTGACCACGCAAATTCTCGAGGTACAGATCGTACATCTCGGGCTTGGTCTGGGCGGCTCCCAACGCCGGATTATATGGCAGTTCGGCTTGGCCCTTCGGCTGAAGATGCTGCCCGCCCTCATAGACTACGTACCGCAGACCCAACTTCTGCGCACGCTGTGAAGCGGTAAGGGCTACACCGGGCTTGGCCTGGTCGGCGATTACCCCCCGCATGTCCTTGATGACGTCGTCGGCCGTCAACGCAGCACCACGCACCGCCCAGCGGTCGTATTCTTCCGTACGAGGTCCGAAATACCCGCTCTGCGCGACCGCATCGCAGCCCCCATTTGCCATGGTCGCGTCGATCGTTCGAAGCGCGACGTCCAGCCATGCAGTCTGCGTTGCACAAATCCGTACTGTTCGCTTCTGGTCCGCAGCAGGCCAATTTTTTTGCCACACCGCAAACATGTGACCAAAGAGCGCACCAATCCGTTCGGGGTGGCTCGCGCCTTTGCTCTTGGCGGAATCGTCCCACGCCTTGCCGCCCTTTGCCTCGACCATATCGCCAAGCCGTCGCGACTGAAGCATCCAGCCGGCTTGAGTGAACTGCCAGTTCCAGATTTCGTTGGAAACCTCGACATAGGCGGTCAGTTTGGGGTCGAGTTTGGCATGAACGAGCTTTGCCATCTCGGCCACATATTCGTCGGTTGCGCGATGGGGAATGCAGAACCAGGGATCGATACCCAGCGTGTTGGCCAGCGCAATCATCACTTCGTGCGCTACTGCACCCGAGAACTTGCGTGCAAAAGCGTTAGGCGCGTGGCCATTCGTATCGTCCGGGTTTCCCGTCACCCCGACCATTGTGTAGAATGTCGGCGAACGGCGGCTTGCCCATGCCTCCTCAATTGAATTGTTGGTGGCTCCCCAGTCCATGAAGCGCAATGCATGGAACGGTCGGCAGAACTCCAGAAATTCCGGAAGGAACGGCGTTGCCGCCAGGTCGACGCGCTCATTGGCAAGCGGAACGATCCGCATGTTCCTGACCGGGTTCGCGGGATTCGATCGTTCGATCGACAATCCTTCCACCAATCTCCCGTTTTGGGTCATCTGCAGCAGTGCCCGGCCACGTCCCTGGCTGATCACGCGCGTACCCATGACGCCTGAAAACACGCCGTCACCGTCGTGCAACAAGACGTATTTGCCCGGTTTCAGCGTATTGGGGAGTAGCGTAAAAATCGACTGCGGCGGCAGTGTTCCACCGACTTTCACCGGCACTTCAAGAGGATAACCGTTGGCATCGAACGTAAATGCATCCTGCTGATGCGTGTCCCATTCGCCGCCGCCGCCAGCGTTGTGGGTCATCCACGGCCGTGCGCCCCACATAAGGTTGTAAAACGGGAAACCTGCCCCGTAATCAGAAACTTGCGTAAGGTTCATGCCGATCGGCAATTGCGGCATCTGCGATGGCGGAACGACCGGTCCTGGCCACGTTACGTCCTGTGGCGCTCCGCGCGCGCAGGACCCAAACATCAGCGCGCCGATACCAGCGCCCGACCATCGCAGTAGATTTCGTCTATCGATCAGCATTTCGCGGCTATATACGCGACCCGCCTCGCTGGCCATCCTTGGCGGACCTACTGCCGAGTTTGGCTGCGACGCGGACGACGCGAATGTTTGGTAACGTCCTTGAGTTCAGCGTTGATCCATCACGGTGAGATTTTGCATGGTCATGAAGCGGTTGACGGTATTCATTTCAAGCGCGGATACCTTGCGCCAGCGAGCGACGCTTGCCAGCATGTGGGCGGTCGCCGGCTTTGGCACCCAGCGTGTCATGCAATTGGCCTCGAATCTCGTTCTGACCAGGCTGCTGTTTCCCGAGGCGTTTGGCCTCATGACGCTCGCAAACGTGATCCTGATCGGATTGAACATGTTCAGCGATGTGGGGATCAAGCCCGCAATCGTACAAAGCGAACATGGCGCGAAGGAACACTATCTCAACACAGCATGGACCGTCCAGGTCATCCGCGGTTTCGTTCTGTGGGGCGTATGTTGCCTGATCGCCTGGCCGGCTTCGATTTTGTACGGGCAGCCAATTCTGTTTCCCCTGATGTGCATTCTGGGCGCCACGGCCGCGATCAACGGGTTCGGGTCGCTGTCCTTGGCCCTTCGGGAGAAGCGCCTGCACTTGGGCGCCTTGGTGATGGTCCAGGTCGCTGGTCAGTTCATGGCGTTGGTGATTACCGCGCTGTTCGCTTGGTGGCTTGGAACCGTATGGGCACTTGCTTATGGCGGTGTTGCCGGAGCGCTGGTCACCACGGTTCTTGGCTTCGTGGCGCTCCCGGGGCATCGCCATCGGTTCCATCTGGATCCCGTTGCAGCGCGCAGTTTGCTGAGCTTCGGGCGATGGATCTTCGTTTCGACGATGGTTACCTATCTCGGTGGCCAGGGCATTCGCGCGATCCAGGGCGGCCTCATTCCGATCGAGACGCTTGGGATCTTGGGCATTGCGCAAACCTTTGCGACGATGCCCGCCGAACTGGCCAGTCAGGTGCAAAACCTGGTGGGGTTTCCGGCGCTTTCGGAAGCACGGGTTCACGGCCATGAACGATTCCTGAGTACCTTCGCAAAGATCAGAACGCGTATTCTTATCAGTGCGCTGCCGATGTTTTTCGTGCTGGGCCTTGCATCAGGGCCCTTGGTCTGGGGTCTTTACGACAACCGGTACCATGCCGCAGCGGGCTATATGGCGTTACTATGCGTAACCGGACCGATGGGCATCGTATCGGCTGGATATCAGAGCGCCTTCATGGCGCTCGGCAAGGTTCGGCTGCATGCGAACTTGATGGCAGTCTTCATGGTCACGCGCATCCTGGGAACCGTTGCCGGCTTCTATGCGGGTGGGACGATCGGCATGTTGATCGGGGGCGGTGTGGCCACGTTCGTCGGGTATGCCTACGTCGCGTACATGGCCGCAAAAGACGGGCTGTTCTCCATAAAGGTCGACGCAATATGCCTCGCGCTGATTGTCGTCATGTCGATCTGCGTCAAAGTTCTCTACTTCTAGGGCTCGCTGTACCTAGAGCCAGGCTTTGGAGAGGATTGCCGGGTGTCGTGGGATTGGACGTGGTCTCCCGCGATAGTCGTCGGGGCGGACGTAATCCAAGGGATGTCCCGGCGATCACCAGCGTCACGATGATCGGGCGTTGCGGAATGGACGTGAACGCCAGCATCACACCGGCGGCGATCAGCGAACCAAACGCAAAACCCGCAAACGTGCCCGTGGGTATGTGGCGGTTCAACCGGGCGCGCTGGAGATACAGCCTCGCTGCGGGGTAATAGAGAACGATACAAAACAGCACCACGCCGATCGCGCCCAACGCCAGGCCAAAGTATAGGTAACTGTTGACGAAATCGATGATCCCTTCACCCTGACGCATGTCTTCCATGCGCGCGGTGACGCGGTCCATTGTCTCCCCGACGATAGGACTTTTCCAAAACTCCTGCATGCCGCGGGTGAAGAGCTGTTGGCGGTAGTCTGCCGTGTCCTGCGCATCTGTTACTGCCGCGGTTTTCGACGACGCTCGCAAGAGGTATGCGGCAGCAAGCGGGGTCAGGAACGCGACTGTCTTGGCCAGGCCCGCAGTGCCGTAGCGATAAAAGGCGTAGCAGAGCAGAACGACGACCGCGCCGATCATCCCGCCACGGGACTGCGGTGCAAGAATGCCCAGTCCGATCAACGCGGGAACCGCGTAGCGGGCGGGCCCGCTACGGAATTCGCGATGGCACGCCAGCGCCGCCGCAAAGGCGATCACCAGTGCAAACCCGGCAGCGGTGGCCTCATCGAGCGGGCCATACGCGCGCATCGCGCCCTCGCGAAATTTCACCGTAAGTCCGGACTGGAGGATATGGAATTTGGTATCGAGGGCAGTGTAAAGTGGCCAGTGAACCCGCGCCTCGTAGGACAGAACGACGGCGAGCATGCTGCCAACGCCTGCCAGGGTGAGGAGGAAGGTTCGTCGGTTCGCCACGGTTCGAAGGCAGTGGCCGATGACAAGGACCGGAATGCCGTAAGCCGTCACGATGGAAAGTGTTTGGCGTATCCAGTTAGTGGGACTCGTTCCGCGGATGGCGATAATGGTCAGCAGCACAAGGAATGCCGCCAACGGAATGTTCCACCGCCCAGGTTCGGAATCGCGATCAGGTTTGGCGGCAGCCAGCGCGGCCAATCCGCCAAGCCCCAACGTTGCCTGCATCGTCCACGAGAAGAGATCGATTCCGGCAGCGTTCAGGTGGACCGCCAATGCGGGGGTACAAAAGCACCCAACGACCATGACGATGAGCAGGCTATTTTTCGTACGCCCCAAAGCCAATGGGAGGACGAAGAAAAGAAGATGTGCAATGGCATGGTTTGGGCTGAAAAACATCGCTCCGTTAAATGCGCTAACAACGATGAAGGGGAAGTGCCCAGTCAGCTTTTTGCTCTGATTACTCAGAACAAAAAAGTATATCGCCCATCCCATTGCCAAGGCAATCTCGAGATACGCAAAGTTCTTGGCGATTGCTAGCATGATTGGCTCGAAACTGGCTGCCTGTCACCGGCAGCGAGGGTGGTGCGAAGCCCTTCTCCTAAGGGCATTCCGTTGACGAGGAAAGTGGGTCGGTATCCACGTCGTGGCCTGCCAATGGTCCCATGGGAAGCGACGCGATGGTTCCCACCTCATTAACCACAGAAGCTAGCAATTCTCATACGGCATGTGCGGTAACAAGCTGTTCAAAGCACTGACTTTGGGGACTAAAGATGACCGCAACACCCGCTATTGGCATGAATCTCGCTGGCGTGAACTACTATAGCAACCAGTTCCCATTCCTCGATCGATTTAAGACTGTCGGCAATTGGACTGTGCGCAACAGCAAATACACACCGATGGGTTTGCCACCGATGGATGCCAATGGATATCCAACGGAAATTCCATCTGGCGGTACCCATATGTACGCCATGATTGAACTGGACCCGGCGTCGCTCCCGATGTCGGATATCTACGTCTTGCGTTATAAGGGCGAAGCGAGTTTCTCGATTTCATCCAGCCAAATTATCAGTCAGAAAGCCGGAGAGATTGTCTTTCGGTATAGCGGAGCTAGCCAAGCGCAGCTGAGCATCAATGCCCTAAATTCGGCAAATCCGCCGACCAGCATTCAGATTGTCCGTCAGGACCAACTTGCGATGTTCGACGCTGGCGAAATCTTCAATCCAGCGTTTGTCGAGAAGATCGACCCGTTCTCGACGCTCCGTTTCATGGATTGGGGCGGAACCAACAATTCCAAGGTGACCGGTTGGGACACCCGCAAGACGCTCGACAGTGCGTCCTGGTCGGGCAACGTTCCGATCGAGGTGATGGTCGCGCTGGCCAACAAGACCAAGAACGACATGTGGCTGAACATTCCGGCGCAGGCGGACGACGACTACGTCAAAAAGACTCTGCAATACGTCCATGACAACCTCGATCCTGCGCTGAAGATCAAGGTCGAATATTCGAATGAAGTCTGGAATTGGCAGTTCTCCCAGGCGCATTATGCCTTGGAGATGGGGAACAAGCTGTTTGGCAAGGACGTCAATGGCGACGGCGTTGTCGATTCCAAGAATTCTGCTGAACACGTCGGGGACGGGTACACGCAATTCTACGGCTATCGCTCGGCTCAGATCTCCATGATCGCGAAAGCCATTTTTGCGGACACACCCAGCCGTCAGGAGAGCGTTCTTTCGACCCAGACTGCATGGCTTGGCCTCGAGGGCGGTATCCTAAAGGGTGTCGCACGGGTCGGTGACGTGTCCAAGCTGTTCGACGACTATGCGGTCACGACGTATTTCGATCTGGACAAGGTGAGCGAGGCCGATCTGCTGTCATGGGCGCGAGCCGGCGAGGCTGGACTGGTCTCGGGAATGGAAGCGTTCAAGGCGTCTTTGGCGCGCGTTCAGACCCAGAGCGTGTATCAGGCGGCCGTCGCGAAAAAGCTGGGGCTGGACCTGATTGCCTACGAAGGCGGCGTCAGCACGACCTCCTTTCGGTACTCCGCTGCGGCACAGCCTGAGATCCAGGCGTTCCTCGAGAAGATCAGCACGGATCCCCGCATGGCGGACCTGTACAACCAGATGGCGGAAGGCTTTGCCGCAGCCGGCGGTAAGGAAATCAACGCCTTCAACAACGTCGGCTGGCCGTCGAAGTGGGGCGAGTGGGGCGCGCTGACCAGCACCTACGATACCGGCAGCGTCAAATATGACGCGCTGATCGCGCTGGCCAAGGCGGGCAACGTCGCTCCGGTCAAGGAAGACACGGTCTTCTCCAAGGACCGCATGGACGTCGCCACCACGCTCGCGCAATATGCCCTGGACGCAACCACGCGGAACCTCGGCTTCGCAGGCACGGGCACGTTCATCGGGACGGGCAATGCGCTCGACAACGTGATCGTCGGCGGCAATGGCAAGAACACGCTCGATGGCGGTGCCGGGCAGGATCGGTTGATCGGGGGAAGCAGCGACGATTATCTCGACGGCGGCACCGGTGCCGACACGATGATCGGCGGCGCTGGCAACGACACCTACATCGTCGACGACGCAGGCGATGTCGTCACCGAACTCGCAAGCGGCGGGATCGACGAGGTGCGCACGACGCTCGGCAGCCATACGCTCGCCGACAACGTCGAGAACCTGACCTATTCCGGCACGACGGCTTTCACCGGTACGGGCAATGCGCTCGACAATGTCATCACCGGCGGGGCCAACGGCAACACGCTGTCGGGCGGTGCAGGCAACGATACGCTGATCGGGGGCGCCGGAAATGACGTGCTCGACGGCGGCACCGGGGCCGACATTCTGCGCGGCGGTGCCGGCAACGACACCTACATCGTCGACGATGCGGGTGATGTCGTCACCGAACTCGCTGGCGGCGGCATCGACGAAGTGCGCACGACGCTGGGCAGCTATACGCTCGGCGATGCCGTCGAGAACCTGACCTACACCGGTTCGACTGCCTTTACCGGCACGGGCAATGCGCTCGACAACGTCATCACCGGCGGCGCGAACGGTAACACTCTGTCGGGTGGTGCCGGGAACGACACGTTGATCGGCGGCGCTGGCAACGACGTCCTCGACGGTGGTACGGGCACGGACACGATGCGCGGCGGGGCCGGCAACGATACCTATGTCGTCGACACTGCCGGCGACGTGGTTACCGAACTCGCCGACGGCGGGACCGACGAGATCCGGACCGCGCTGTCGACCTATACGCTGGGGGCCAATCTCGAGAACCTGACCTACCTCGGCACGACGGCCTTCACCGGCACGGGCAATGCGTTCGACAACGTGATCACCGGCGGTGCGGGCAACGACATGCTGTCGGGCGGGGCGGGCAATGACCGGCTGATCGGCGGCGCAGGCAACGACACGCTGCTCGGTGGTGACGGCAACGATACCCTCGATGGCGGTGTCGGGGCCGACAGCATGACCGGTGGTGCCGGCGACGACACCTATGTCGTCGACAATTATGCCGACCAGGTGATCGAGCTCGGCAATGGCGGGAACGACACGGTCAACACCACGCTGTCGATGTACATGCTGTCCACCAACGTCGAGAACCTGCGCTATCTGGGGTCGTCCAACTTCATCGGCATGGGTACCGCCAGCACCAACGTCATGACGGGCGGGGCGGGCAACGACTATCTGTGGGGCGGTGCCGGGAACGACACGCTGTACGGCAATGCCGGCGATGACGTGCTCGACGGCGGCTTTGGCGCGGACGCGATGTCCGGCGGCGCGGGCAACGACACGTATCTGGTCGATGACGTCAACGACACGGTGATCGAACTGCCCGGGGAAGGGACCAACGACGTGGTCCGCACCACGGTCAGCTACACCCTGTCCGACAATGTCGAGACGCTGTGGCTGGATGGTTCTGCGGCGATCAACGGCACGGGCAACAGCGGCAACAACACCATCACCGGCAACACCGCAGCGAACGTGCTGCGCGGCGGTGGCGGCAACGACATCCTGCGCGGGGGTGGCGGCAACGATACGCTGTACGGCGGCACCGGGGACGATCAGCTGTTCGGCGATGCCGGCAACGACATCCTGTTCGGCGGCGGGGGCAAGGACTTCCTCGACGGTGGCACCGGGGCCGACAGCTACCGCTTCCTGCCGGGCGAGCTCGGCAAGACCGTCGCAACCTCAGCAACCGTGGTGCTGGGTGCCGGGCAGGGCGACAAGATCGACCTCAGCGGGATCGATGCGAACAGCGCCACGACGACGCGGGACGCGTTCCGCTTCGTCGGCACCGCGGACTTCACCAAGAAGGCCGGCGAACTGCGCGTACAGGCAAGCGGCAGCGACTGGACCGTGTCCGCCGACACCAATGGCGACGGCGTCGCCGACATGGTGCTGACCGTCAAGTCTACCAGCGGCATCCTGGCGAACGACTTCGTGTTCTGATGGGCGATCTGCGCCGGTGGTAGATTACCGCCGGCGCGGGCCTGCTACCTCAGACCTTCGCGTTCCGTTTCCGGTCGCGTTGCCAGCGCAGCGCGATCCGGAAGATCTTCGGCCCTTCGACCAGATAGCGCCGACCCAGCCGCCGCGGGCTCCCCGCGAGCCGCCAGAACCACTCCATCCCCGCCTGCTGGACGATCCGTGGTGCGCGCACTTGTGCCCCGACGATGAAATCGACCGCCGCCCCGATGCAGAAGGCCGTTCCCGTGACCGTCCCCGCCGCCGCCATTTCGGATGCAAGAATTTCCTGTTGCGGCGCGCCGACCGCAAGCAGCGTGAACCGCGCGTTGGCCGCCGCCACCGCATCGATCGCGTCCTTCCGCGCGGCGGCGTTGCGGCGCAATCCCATCGGCGGCTCGTGATGGATGATCGTGATACGCGGATATTGCGTGCGCAACTGCGCCACCAACGGCGCGCTCGCGCCGACGATGCAGAGCCGGTCGCCATCCTTGAGCACCGAACCGAACAGCGCGACGATCAGGTCGCTTCCCGGCACGACGGTCAGCGCGATCCCGTACAGCTTGGCGAGCCGCGCCAGCACGCGGCTGTCGTTGAGACACAGCAACCCGCCCTGATAGACCGGGCGCAGTTCGGGATGTGCGTCGATCTGGACCATGTGATCGACGTTGGGCGTGACGACATAGCCGAAGCGATCATCGGCGCGTCGCGTATCGAGGAAGGCGATGACCTCGGCGGCCTCGGCCGTGTCGAATTCGAGGCCGAGGAAGTTGGTTCTGGGGAAACGGTTTCCCCCAGCAGATTCCGGTGCGGACGAGTGTCGCGTCGACGTCACGGCAATATCTCCCCCGCGGATGAACGGCGCTCCCGGTGCCAGCTTGGCGGCCCCGACGTCAAGCGCCCAACATCATGCGGTTGACAAGCAGGGGCCGCGTGGGGCTAGCCCGAGGGATGGATCGAATCGTGTCGCCCCCGACGGACCTGCGCCCGGAATCGCGCGCTGAACCGCGCCCCGAGGGGCAGGACGCGCAGGTCGGCGTCGTGATGATCGGCCGCAACGAAGGCGAACGGCTACGCCGCTGCATCGCCTCGACCAGCGGGACCGCCGCGCGCGTCTATGTCGATTCGGGATCGACCGACGACAGCGTGGCGTGGGCGCGCTCACAAGGCGTGGCGGTCGTCGAACTCGCGGTGCCGCCAAAGTTCACCGCCGCCCGCGCGCGCAATGCCGGGCTGGAACGGTTACTGCAGGATCATCCGGGACTCGTCTATGTCCAGATGGTCGACGGCGATTGCGAGCTTGCGCCGGGCTGGCTCGACGCCGCGCGCGAGGCGCTGGAGCGCGACCCCGGACTCGCGCTGGTGTTCGGCCGGCGGCGCGAGCGTTTCCCCGAGCGCTCGATCTACAACGCCTTCTGCGACGACGAATGGAACGTCCCCGTCGGCGAAGCCGCGTCGGGCGGTGGCGACGTGATGGTTCGTGTCGACGCGCTGACCGCGATCAACGGCTATGACCCCGAAATGATCGCGGGCGAGGACCCCGACATGTCGGTCCGCCTGCGCAAGGCCGGGTGGCGGCTGTACCGGATCGATCACGCGATGACGATCCACGACGCCGCGATCCTGCGGTTCGGCCAATGGTGGCGCCGGACCGAGCGCGCGGGCCATGCCTTCGGCGAGCTTGCCGATCGCCATCCTGGCCTGCGCGAGCCCGACTGGCGGCGGCAGTGCCGCAGCATCGTGCTGTGGGGTGGTATCCTGCCCGCGCTGGTGGTGACGATGGTGCTGTTCGCGATCGTGTTCGGACCCCTCTGGCTGGTCCCCGCGCTCGCGTTCGCGGCGGTGTGGCCGTTGCAAGCGCTGCGCATCGCGCGCAAGCGCCGCGCAACGCTTCCGCCGCGCCAGGCGTTGTTGACGGGTGCGTTCCTGATGATCGGAAAACTTGCCGAGATGATCGGACTTGCCCGCTTCCAGATCGGTCGACTCACCGGGCGTCGTTCCGATCTGATCGAGTATAACAGCGGTCCTGCGCGCGGATGAGCGGCAGGACATCGCTATGGGCGCAGATCCGCGAGGATTGGGTGGCGCATGGACGCGACTGGACTCGTCCCGGGTTCCGCGCGGTCGCGATCCATCGCTTCGGCGTGTGGCGGATGGGGGTGCGCCCAAAGCCGCTGCGCGTTCCGTTCAGCCTGTTGTACCGGCTGATGTTCCGCCGGTGCCGCAATGGCTACGGCATCGAACTGCCCTATTCGGTCGTGCTGGGGCGTCGGGTCGTGATCGAGCATCAGGGCGGGATCGTGATCCACGGCAATAGCGTGATCGGTGACGATTGCGTGATCCGGCAGAATTGCACGCTCGGCATCCGGCGCATGGATGCACCCGCCGATGCACCGATCCTCGGGTCGGGCGTCGACGTGGGGGCGGGCGCGGTGATCCTGGGGGCGGTGCGGATCGGCGACCGTGCGGCGATCGGCGCGAATGCGGTCGTGCTGGCGGACGTCGGCGCCGGTGCGGTTGCGGTCGGCATCCCAGCGAAGACCATCAGTACGAGGGAAATCCGATGACCGACGCCGCCGCAGTGACCACGGTCGCCGTCATCATCGTCAACTACCGGACGCCGGAACTCGCCTTGTCGGCGGCGCGTGCGCTGATGCCCGACCGGGCGGCTAATCCGGGGCTGCGCGTCGTCATCGTCGACGGTGGCTCAGGCGATAATTCTGCCGAAGTGCTGCGCGCTGGCGTGGCCGATCCCGCGCTGTCGGATTGGGTCGAACTGCTCGCGCTGCCGATCAACGGTGGTTTCGGCTGGGCGAACAACCAGGCGATCCAGCGCCTGGCGCAATCGGCGGACGCACCCGACTATTTCCACGTGCTCAACCCAGATACCGAGGTCGAACCGGGCGCGGTGACGACCTTGCGCAAGGTGCTCGACAGCCATCCGCGCTGCGCGGCGGTGGGCAGCCTGTTGCTCAATGCGGACGGCAGCGAGTCGGGTTCGGCGTTCGGCAACATGTCGCCGCTGCGCGAACTCGTGCGCGGGTCGCGGGTCAATGCGCTCGGACGCGTGCTCGGGGTCAAGCCGATGCTGGTGACCGAGCCGGGCGAGGCGGATTGGGTGACCGGCGCGAGCACGATGTTCCGCGCAACCGCGCTCAAGCAGGCCGGATTGTTCGACACCGGCTTCTTCCTGTATTTCGAGGAAGTCGAGCTGATGTTCCGGCTGGTGAAGGCAGGCTGGACGATCCGGCACGAACCTGCGAGCCGCGTTCGTCACATCGGCGGCGCATCGACCGGGGTCAATTACGAGCGCAAGGCCGCGAAGACCCTGCCGCCGCTACCGCGCTATTGGTACGAAGCGCGCCGCCGCATGTATGCGCGCACGCATGGACGGACCGGGGCGATGCTGGCGAACGGGTTCTGGGTGGCGGGGCACGGCCTGTATCTGGTGCGACGCGCGGTTGGGCTGGGTGGCAATCACTTGCCCGTCGCGAACGAAGCGCGCGATCTGTTGCGGCACGGGATGCTGCCCAGCAAGGCCGATTTGCAACCGCATGTCGCGCGTTGGGACGATCCGATCGATCAGCCGCCTGCATGGATGGCGAAGCAGCAGGGGTAATGCTGTGGGGAACAAGGGCAGAAGAAATCTGCGCCAGAAATCATTGATTTGCACGCTAGTGTGTAAGCCAAGCTGACAGGACACTAGCGCTCTAACGGTAAGACCGCGGCCCTTGCTGCGTTCACGTAAACCCAGCCAACCGCGCCGAGCCCAGCCCGTCACACAAAAAATGCCGCCGGGTTTCCCCGGCGGCATCTAAAGCCTTACGCAATTATGCGAAGGTTACGGTCGCGCTGCGACGGCGATAGCGCAGCCCTGCACCCATCATGCCGAAGCCAGCCAGCATCATCATCCACGTTGCAGTCTCAGGAACTGCACCAGGAACGAAGGTCAGGTTGCCACCGTAGGAAGCGCCGCCTGCCGAGATGCCCGAAACCACCAGCGTGTTGAGCTGGTTGGCGAAGATCGGCACGTCGTTCACGCCGGCAAAGGTGAGGTTGCCGTTCATGCCGATGGTCAAGGCCGCTCCGTTGAACGTTACCGACGAGAAGGTGAGCGCAGTTGCCCCACCGACGTTCGAGCTGATCACCGAGCCGCTACCGAAGCCGGCGGCCGGCAGCGTGAACGTGAACGTGTCGGTGAACGTGCCTTCACCAAGGCCGATGCGGTTGATGGCGCCGTTGAACGTGCCATTCGGTCCTGCCGCTGCCTGGAACGAGCCGACACCCGGGGTGGTCGTGCCGACCGGGAAGACCGCTGCCGACGCTGGTGCGACGTTTGCGATCGAAACGAGCGCAACTGCTGCGACGGCTGAGAGAAGATTGGTACGCATTTTACACCTCCACTGATACTCACCTGCTGAGGAGCAAGAGTCGTGCCGTTCGCAGATTTGTGCCAAAACAGGTCGGGCGAGGTCGCGTTTGTGTAAACTATATCGACGATTCTATTGCGATTCCGTCACCTTAGTTGTTCCTCAAGGCGCGAACTGCATCCGCGTACGTCGTACACCGTCTCCACGATGCGCCCTCGTCCTGCACGCTTCCCGCGCCCAGTAGTCGAACAGAAGATTGCCAACCGCTGCGCAGCGTTACCTCGGCCCTCGCTAAGTAAGCGCGTTTTGAATTGATCGGAAACACGCCGGATTGAAGCGCAATCCAGGAATGTCGAATGCCCCTTAAGGATCGATCCGTTCGGTCCGAGTCCACGCCACCCGCTGCCGCCCCGTCAGCAATCGCGCGTACATCGCGAGCTTCCAAGCCAGATAGCGCGGCAACTGAACCGCGGCGTCGGGGTGCAAATGCATCCGCCCTTCGCCCATCCATGCCAGCACCACGACCGCGCCCAGCAGCCCCAGCAGCACCACCGCCACGATCAACGGCACGACGGAAACCCCCAGCAACGCCGCCACGGCCAACAGCAGCGTAATCGCCACATTCGCCGCAAGCAGCATCGACAGCGGCGGCACGCACAGATGCATCCCCATCCAGAACCGCGACCAGTTCCCACGCGCGATCCCCGACCCGAGCAGTCCCAGGCCGTGCCGTCGCGCCATCGCAAGGAACCCACCTTCCCAGCGTGCGCGCTGCGTGCTCGACCCATCGTCGCTGCTGCAATCCGAACGCACCGTAGCGCCGTCGAAATACCCCGCAGGCTGGCCGAGCTCGATCAGCCCGATCCCGATCGCCAGATCCTCGACGACGTTGCCGGTTGCCAGATCGAGCGCGGCATAGGGTGCCCAGGGGAAGGCCATACCCGATCCGGTAAGGATCGCCGCGCCGCCGAGCCGCTGGATCCCACGCTGGCGGATGCGGTTCTTGACGAAGAATGCGAAGTTCGAAATCTGCACCACCGGCGGTGCGGTCGGTGCGGGGCGAAACAGATACGCCGCCTGCGCGGCACGCCCCGTTGCGATCACGCTATCGGTCAGGCACGCGAGACCGGCCGGATCGATCTCGCAATCGGCATCGACGACAACGACGACGTCGGGCGGGGACGCGGCAATATGATCGCGCCCGAACGCAAGCGCATAGCCTTTGCCGCGGCGGACCGCATCCTGCCGCTCCACGACTTCCAGACCCATGCCGCGCGCCACCTCAGCGGTCGCGTCGCTGCAATTGTCCGCGATCAGAACGACCCGCGTGGACGCGTTCTGCAACCGCACCAGGCCAGCGCCAGACGCCGCCAGCGTACGTTCCTCGTTATGCGCGGGCACCAGCACCACGACCTGCTTGTCGCGCGCAGGGGGCGGGGGGCTCCAGTCGGGCCGCAGCCCGAGCCCGGTTTCCAGCAGGAACGCCGTGTCGATCAGTGCGATCGGTGCCAGCGCGAGCCCGGCGATCAGGTCGAACGGCCCCATCACCGGATCTCCCGCTGGGAACCGAATGCTCGATCGCTGTCGATCCGATTGGCAATGCGCACGGCCGTCCCCTGTTGCCGACGTCCCGTTCCGATACCGGCCTCAGCCGGCGGACTCAGGAATAATAGGCGTCGTAATAGCGTTGCGTGCCGTAGCCGAAACCATAATCGTCGCCGCCGATCCCGCCCTTGTAGCGGTTGAGCACGGTGCCCATGCACGGTGCCGGACGCAGGATTTCGAGCGTGTCCTTGACCTGGCGGGCGGTGGTCTTGCCCTCCTCGACGATCATCAGATACGCATCGATCTCGCGCAGGACGATCGCGGCATCGTCGTTGGCGAAGGCGGGCGGCAGATCGCAGATGCAGATCACGTCGTCGGGCGTGTTGCGCATCGCCGACACCAAAGTGCGGAGCCGTTCGCCCGCGAGCAGCTCGGCCGAGCTGTGATCGGTCGGGAAGGACGGGAACACCGTCAGCCCGGTGCCGGTGATCTGGCGCGACGCGGCGTCGAGCGAATCGACCTCGCCCGCGAGGAAGGTGTTGATGCCGACCCCTTCGGGGATCTCGAAGATCTCAGCGATCGACCCGCGTCGCAGATCGAGGTCGAACAGCAGCGTGTGCGTCCCCGGAATGCGCGACAGCGACGCCGCGAGGTTGGCGGCCATGAACGACTTGCCGACGCGCGGGGTCGCCGAGGTGATGCCGATCACCTTCCACTGGTTTGCGCGCATGATCTTGACGATCTGCGAGCGCAGCAGGTTGAACGGGCGCGAGCGGCGGTCACGGCTGTTGAAGCCGAACACGCCGCGGCGGGGCGAATCGAACTGGTCGATCGGGTCGGCGATGCTGTCGGGGGACAGCACCAGATCCGGCGCGGGACCATCGGTGGTCGAGGAGTTCCAGGAACGCGACATGAGGATACCTTAGATCGAAGAGGTAAGGCGCTGGTTAAGCTGCGGCCTTGGAGGAACTCGAGCGGCGGCGTGCCTTCTTCTTCGAGATCACCGGAATGACCGCGAGCGGCGGAACCCCGGTGAGACGCGTCAGCGTGCCCACGCTGCGGATCGGGCTTGCGATCAGCTCGAACAGCAAGGCCAAGCCGATACCCGCGGCGAGACCGCCGAAGATGCCGCCGAGGATCAGCATCGGACGGTTGGGCTGCGTGGGCGTATCCGGCGTGACGGGCGGGTCGATCAGCGTGAGGCGTTCGCCGCGCTGTTCATCCGAAATCTTCACGACCGACCGTGCGTTGAGCAGGTTGGTCTGGATCCGCCCGAGGTTGGCGCGCAGGACATCGGCACGCGCCTGCAACTGCGCGACTTGCTGCGCGATGACCGGGCCTCGCGATTGCGCCGCCGCCATCGTCGTCGCACGGCTCTCGGCCATCGCCTTGGCGTTGCGCAACTGCGCGATCGCATTGTTGTTGGCCGCCATTTGCCGCTGCACGACCGACGAAACGCTGTTCGTCTGGAACGCCGAAGCGGTCGACTTCGCCGCCGCCAGACGGCTCTCTGCGAGCTTCACGTCAGGGTGATCGTCCGAGAATTGCGCACGCGCCGCTGCCAGCTGCGCCTCGGCTGCGATGACGTTGGGATCGCGGCCGACCGCGGGCTTGCCCATCTGCGCCTGCAACTCAGCGTTCTGGCGCTGGAGGTTGGCGATCTGGCCGTCAAAGTCGCTACCGCCGCCCATCACGCTCACGCCGATGTTCGATGCCGCGAGCGCCGCGCCGTTCTGGCCGGTGATGCGGTTGATCTGCGTCTCGATCCCGTTGACCTGTGCCTGGAGATTGGCCTCCTGGTCCTCGAGGAAGCGCGCGTTGGTCTGTGCCTCCGCCTGGGTCTGCGATGCATCGAGCTTGAGCAGGCGGTCGACGAAGGTCTGCGCGACCAGCTGCGCCTGCGGTGCGGTGGGATAATCGAACGTCAGCGAGAAGGCGATCGACCCGGCGTTGCCGCCGCGGTTGACGTCCGCATTGATCGCGTTGATCGCGGTCGCGTCGCGCATCCGCTCGACCAGCTTGGACAGCGGTTCGTTGCGCGCGGACGCATCATACAGGTTGTTCGCCTGGATCAGGCCGACGAGATCGGGACGGCTGAGGATCTGCTGACGGATCTTCGCCATGCGGCGGTCAATCACCGTGTCGCCGGGGCCCGACGACGCCGTGTCGCTCGGCAAATTCTGTGATTCGACCAGCAACGTCGCGCTCGACCGATACGAGCGCGGCAGCAGGAAGGCCGCTGCGATCCCGGCGATGCTCAGGATCACGAACGGGACGATAATCAGCCAGCGCCGCTCCCACAGGATGACGGGAAGGCTGCCGATGAAGTTGGAGGAGGTATCCGACTCCTGGCTCTGTGCCAGATCGAGTTCGTCGTTCATCGAATATCCCCGAGGCGAACTGCAACGCCAATCAATCCGCCAAAGTCGCTGGGCCGTCTGGTGCTGCCGCCGATGACATTGCCACCAATAAAGCTGCCGCCGAAAATCTTACGGTAATTAATCGAGCTGATCAAGCGAAGGCGCTGGCGCAGCTGCTGGTCATACCCGATGGTCGCACGCAGATATTCATTGCTCAGCGCAACCGGGGTGACTGTCCCGCTCATGCCGCTCGGCGTGCTGTTCTTGCTATAGTCTGCCGACGCGTTGATGTTGCTGCGTTCGGTGATCCGATACGCATAGCTGCCGCCGACCGAGGTCGAGACCTGCGTGCCGATCGCCCCCGTCGGCAGGACCGCACGGCTTGCGTTGATGCAATAATTGACGCGAATGCCACGACGGCACATCGCCAGGCTGCCGGACAGCGCCGCGGTGGATCCGCCCACTTCGCGGTTGATGAACGACACGCCGAGCGCACCGTTCAAGGTCCAATATTCGTTGATCCGCGCGGTCGTCGTGGCCTGGATCGAATAGACGTTCGTGTCGCCGCCGACCATTTCATAGTCGTACTTCGCGACGGACCCCTGAAGGCCGCCTTGAACATAGCCCGTGATCTGGCGGCTGTACCCGACCGTCCCGCCGTAGCCGGTATAGTCTCCCAGTGCCGAAGCGATCACGCCGGTGCTGCCGGAATTGGAAAACTTCGAATTGATGACGAACGCGCTGCCCGTGACGACGTCACGCGCCGACAGCGTGGCGGTAACGTCACCGCCACCGTTGATGGTGCGACGCCGCGCGCCGAGGCCGAACAGGCCGATGTCGGTCCCGGTGTTGACCGGGAGCATGTTGATCGGATCGACCGGCGCCGGCCCGATGTCCGTGGACGGAACCGTCCCCGGTTGCGGGACAGTGGCGAACCGGTTGGCAAGATCGTTGGTGGACCCGATCAGCGAGCTCTGGACGCTCGCGTTCAGGTGCGCGCGGACATATTCCGCGGGCACGAAGTTGTAGTCCACGCCGCCGGAATAGTTATCCGACCGCGTGTAACGGTTGAAATACTGCTGGACGTTCGCATCGGCGTTGATCGTCAGCGCGCTGTGTTCGCGCAGGATCCGCAACTGCGGCCGAATATCGACCTGTACGAATCCTGCACCCGTATCGGATCCTGTCGTCGAGAAGGGATTGTTCGAATAACCGATCGAGCTCGACACGTCCGCGTTCATCCGCGTTTCGGTGGTTTGCGCGAACGCGGGAGTCGCCAGGGTTACCGCGCACAGCGCGAGACAGGACCGCACCCTCACGGTACGATCACCGTGTCGCCGCTTTCAAGCTGCGGGAGGCCGGCGAGATCGCGCCCGCTCGGGTTGCCCTTCAGGATGTCGGTCAGGCGGACCTTGATGACGTTGAGCCCGGTTCCCGACTTGCGCAGGATCGCGACGTTGCCGACGTCGGCGAAGTCGGCGGGGCCGCCCGCCATGACCAGCGCCTCGAGCACGTTGACGTAGCGGCCGGCAGTGAAGGCACCGGCTGCCTTCACCTTGCCCGCGACGCTGAACTGCAAGCCCATCGGCGATTTGACCGAGACCGTGACCTGCGGGACGGTATCGCGATATTGCGACCGCAGCCCCTTGGACACGAGCGTCTCGATGTCCGCAGGGAGCTTGCCCAGCGCGTCGATCTGCCCGACCAGCGGGAAAGAAAACGTGCCGTCCGGCAGGACCTTGACGATCCGCTGGAGGCGTTCCTCGCCCCAGACGTAGATCTCGACCTCGTCGCCCGGGTTGATCCGATACGCGCGCAGCTGTGTCGATGCATTGGGTGCGGATTGCGCTACGGTCGGGACCGCAAGCGCCAAAAGTCCCACCGCCGCGCAACGACGTGCGGCTCGTACCGAAAAGATCATATGAATTTCCCTGTTGACCGGTTTTGTGGTTCCTAGCGCAACTGCAGTATGTCACGCTAGGTGAAAGCAGCCTTAACGCCGCGGATATTGGATCGTGACGTTCCTGTAGCCGTATCGGCGATCCCAGATGAAGACATTGACAATGCGCGTCGCCCCCCGGCACGGTCAGCCTGTCTCATCCTTACCCGGTATCGGATCGTATCCTGCAATGAAGCCTTTGCCTGCTCGGTTCGCAGCCGCCTTTGCCGCGTCGCTTCTCCTGGTCGGTGGGGTCAGCGGGTGCGCGTCCAAGGACACGCGTGCTGCCCAGGCCGCGGCGCAGGCGGAAACCGCGCTGCAACAAGGCGATATGCCTGCCGCGCGGCGCAACATCCAGACTGCGCTCAGCATTCGCGATGACGTCAGCGACTATTGGCTGACCTCGGCGCACATCAGCCTGGCGTCGAAGAATTTCGCGGGCGCATTCGACGCGTATGAGAATGTCTACCAGCTCGATCGCGGCAATCTCGAGGCCCTGCGTCAGCTGTGTCAGCTTGGGCTCAACGTACGCCAGCCCGACAAGGTCGATCGCTATGCGGATCAGCTGCTCGTCATCAATCTCAACGATCCGTTGCCGCTGACGACGAAGGGCGGTGCTGCGTTGCAGCGTGGCGACTGGAAGAACGCGCTGGTGTTCGCCGATCGGGTGCTGGGTGCCAATGCCACCGACGTCGGGGCGCTGATCCTGAAGGGGCAGGCGCTGGCCTATAAGGGCGACCATGCTGCCGCTGCGGCCTTGATCGAGGAATCGCTCAAGGCACCCGGCGACGGCACCTCGCGCCTGGTGTTCCTGCGGGATCTCTATCAGAAGACCAGCAACGCCGACGGCTATCAGAAGACACTCGCGCGTCTCGCCAACACCAATCCGTCCGATACCCAGATGCAGCTCGATTACGCCGACTGGCTGTACCAGACCGGGCGCCCCGACGGGGCCTTCAATTTCGTCCTGCCGGTGTTGCGCAAGAACCCCAAGGACATCGCGCTCGCGTCGCGGATCCTCGAGATGTGGCTGGACGCAGGGCGCGATGCCCTGTCCGCGCAGCAGATCCTGCTCGGCGGGCAGGAGGATGCGCTCGAGATCAAGGCGACGTTCGCGCAATTCGCCAACGAAACCGGGCAACCCGATCTTGCACTACAGGTGCTGGGGGATGCCGTACCGACGGGGGATCCCGATGCGGGCAATTCCAACGCCAAGGCCGCGCTGGCCTTTGCCGTCGGGCTGAAGGGGCGCGTTCAGGATGCCCTGGCGCGCGTGGAGGACATCCTCGACGTCGATCCGTCGCAACCGCGCGCGCTGCTCACGCGTGCACGGCTGCGCGCGGCGATGCGCAATTATGAGGGGGCTTTGTCGGATGGACGGCAGTTGGTGACTGACGATGTCGGGAACATCACCGCGCGCCTGGCGCTGACTGACATCCTGCTGGTGCAGAACCAGCCCGATCTGGCCGAAAGCAATTTGCGCGAAGCCTTGCGGATCGCACCCGCCTCAACCCGTGCGGCCGCGCGGCTGGCGAAAATGCTGGTTGCGCGCGGACGAAGCGACGAAGCGTCGACGGTGCTCCGCGACATGGTCCGCGCGGCGCAGATCAGCCCGCGCGCGCAGGCGGTGCTCGAAAGCTTCCACCTGTCCAACGACCCGCTTCGGCGTTGACGCGCCGAAGCTGACCGAACCCAGATCGGGGCCTTCGCCTGGAAGGCCCCGATTGCGGTTAGCTCAGGGTGCGGTTGCGGACGCGCCCGGTGCGGGGGTCTTGGCCGGCGTGAAGCCCGGCTGGTAGGTGATCTTCGCGGCCGAACGCGCTGCGTCCAGCTGCTTCTGCATCACGGTGCCAAGCGACTGGCGACGCAGCAACTCGAGTGCTGCAGGGCGCGCCTGTGCCTCGGGCGTCGGTGCGGGTGTCGTCGCCGTGATCACGCTGGCCACGATCCGGCCCTTGTCGGGCGCCACGAACGGCTCGCCGGCAGGGAGTGCCGCGATCTTGGCGGCAACCGGCGGGGGGAGCATCGCGGTGTCGATCTCGCCGCTGCCGCGCGTGAACTGGATCCCCGCGGCCGACAGCGTCGCTGCGACGGCCTCGAGCGAATGCGCGGGTTCGAGCTGACGCAGCACGGTCTGGTCGGTCGGCTGCGCGAACGAGATCTGGTCGAGCGTGTAGCGCTTGCGCTGGCTGAACAGCGTCGGGTTTTCGCTGATGAACTTGTCGACGGCGGCAGCGTCGGGCAGCGCGACGCCCTTGGCCGCCTTGGTGGTCAGCAGGTTGATGATCAACGCATCCTCACCGCGACGCAACTGCTCGAGATAGTTAGGCGACTTGTCGAGACCCTCGGCCTTGGCCTTCTGGACGAGCAGCTTGCGATCGACGATCTGCTGGACGACCTGCGCCATGACCGCCTTCTTGTCGGCCGTCGCCGGGATGTTCGCGGCCTGCAACTCGGCGTTGACCTCTTGCTGTGTCACTTCCTCGCCGTTGACGACGGCGACGACCTGGCCGCCGACCTTCTTTTCGCAGCCGCCAACGAGCAGCAGCAGCGCGCTGGCACCCGTAATCAGCATGGTCTTGTTGCGCATCATATCGTTACCCCTTTTTGGATCGGTAAAAGTCGTTGTTCTGGTGTCGATGTCAGGCCGGGCGATGTCAGGCCGGGCCGATCAGCACGGACTTCATGCGGGGGCCGACCGCGCCGAACAAGGCGGCCGCAAAACGGTCGAGTCCCGCGCGCGCATCGCCTTCGTTGATCGTCGAGATCCGCACCAGCACGCCGTCGGGAATGATCCCGCGCAGGTTTTCCTCGACCACCGCCAGTTTCTGATCGAACCATTTCCGCGGGAACAGATGCCCCAGCCGCGTCCAGTAGATCATCTGTTCGGTGCGCAGTTCGGTCTCGGCAACGATGTAGCGCGTCGGCACTTCGACCCCGGGCGCGAGCTTGACGTCGCGATCCTCGATGTCGGTCAGGCGAAAACCGCCGGCCGGATAGCAGACCTCGGGGCGGTGGACCTGGATCGTCCCGTCCTGCGATCCTGCGTAGGCGATCAGCAGCATCATCATGCTGCCGTCGCCATGCCGGTAAACCCGGGTGAGCAGTTCGCTGTAGATCCGGTCGCGCAACTGGTCGGCTGGCGGAAGCACCAGTCCGCTCGCCGCCTGGAAATGCCAGCCGTCGAAATCATGCGGGACGAGCGCGTCCAGCTTGGCGTTGCCAAGCGTGTGCAGCACCGCGCGTGGCTTGAAGGCCAGCGCCGCGCCCGCCGCAGCGAGCAATCCCGCCCCCGCTAGAACCTGGCGACGGGGCAGGGGAGGGTTCGACGGGGCGACTGGCGGGAGGTGTCGATCGACGGTGGAATCGGTCATGCGATATGTCCTGCGGGTGCCCAGCGTTGGCGCAGCGGCGTGAAGATCCAGTCGATCACGAAGATGCCCAGCAGCGCGGTGACGAACATCGTCATGCCGGCCAGTTCGTGGAAGAAGCCCTGTCCGGCCGCTTCGCCGAAGTGATAGGTGATGAGCAGCAGCATCAGCACGCGCACGAGATTGGCGAGCACCGCGATCGGGACGATGCAGGCCACCAGCACCAGCATGTAGCGCCAGTTCGAGCTGTGCCGCAGGTAGGTGTAGAACAACCCCAGCGCGGTCAGGCTGATCAGCGAGTTCAGGCCCGCGCAAGCGGCGGCCACCAGCATCTCATATTGCCCGATCTGGATCGTCACGCCCGAACCCGCCACCGGATAGCCCAGCAGGTACAGGATATCGACCGACCATTGCGAGATGGCGATCTTGAGCGGCTGCGTCAGCGCGGCGAACAGCGTGTCGGGCGGCGGGAAGACGAACAACAGATAGACCAGCGGAAACCAGATCGCGCGCACCGCCGCACCACCGTAGATCGCGTAGAAGACGACAATCAGGCAGAGGTACATCACGATCGATTCGACCTCGATGACCGAGGTGATCCGCGCGACGGTGAACAGCGCGAGCAACGGCACGAGCAGGACGGTCGCGAGTATCGCGTTGCCCGGAGCCGCCACCGCCGTGACGCGATGCCGCTCGCGCAGCACCAGCCATATGCCGGTCGCGAGCACCAGCGGTCCGTGCGCCCCCTGTTCGGTGCTCCAGCTCTCCCGGGCAACGTCAAGCATCGTCGGGACGACGAAAACCAGCGCCGCAGCGACCAGGAACAGCAGCGCCGGGGTCCATAAACGGGACCGTGGCGTGACCTTTGGAGGGGTAATCGTCGTCAACATCTCACGGTGCCTCGGCGGGAGCAGGGTAGGAACCATTGGTCCGATTCGGTGACCCCGAGCAGGACTTCGGACTTTCGGCAATCGTCACGGCGTGACGGCATGAGGGGGCCCCAGCGTCTCACCGCACGACCGTCAGCTGCGTTGCAAGGGTTTGAGAACGTACCAGATATACACGAGAATGGCGACGATCGCGATGACCGCGAGCGCATGCTGTTCATGGTTTCCAAGGTAGTTTGCGACCGCACACCCGATCGCCGGGGGTGCATAATGAATCATCTTGTCACTCGGCGTTTCGGCGGTCGAGCGTTGCAGGAACAAGATGATCAGCCCGGCAAAAATGGCCAAAGTCAGCCAATCGTAAAGCGTTTCCAAGTGTTTCCCTCCCAATCCCCACGTCGTCACCGGCGCGGGGAGGACGTCTGCCAATTTGGCTAGTTACGGCGCATGCGGTAAATAGCCTCATAACCGCGATGAATACATCGGGAATTTTTCGTACACCGGACAGTAGGTCCGGAAACGAAACAATACCTCAATATGCCTTATCGTGGACGATGACCCGGAACGTCGCGAGCATGATCGCGATGTCGCGTCCGAGCGACCAGTCGTTCAGATATTCCAGATCGGCCTGCAACCGCTTGACCAGATCGTCGCGCTCGCGCGTCTCCCCGCGCAACCCGCGGACCTGCGCCAGTCCGGTAATCCCCGGCTTGAGCGCATGGCGATGCCAGTAGCGCTGGTCGACTTCCCAGAAACGCTGCTCACCCGCCAGCGAGCCGAGCGCATGCGGGCGCGGGCCCACAAGGCTCATCTCGCCGCGCAGAACGTTGAAGAGCTGCGGCAACTCGTCGATGCTGACCGCGCGGATCAGTGCGCCGACGCGCGTCACACGGCGGTCGTTACGGGTGATCGAACGGTTTCCGTCGGCATCGCAGTCGGCAACGTGCATCGACCGGAACTTGAACACCGCGAACAGTCGGTTCGACCGGCCAAGCCGCTGCTGGTGAAACAGAATAGGGCCCTTGCTGTCGAGCTTGATGGCAAGCGCTACGGTCAACAGCAGCGGCGATAGTGCAATGATGGCCGGAACCGTAACCGCCAGATCCATCGCGCGCTTGATCGCACGGCTCCGGACGTCGAGCGGACCCGACGCGACCTGCATTACGCTCTGGCCCTCGTACCGCATGATCCGGTTCGCGCCCGCTTCGTCGAATTCGGGGGCGAGGACGAACCCCTGCACGTCGGTGCCCTTGAGCAGCAGCGACCACGCCGCGCGGTCCTCGATCGCGCAGCAGACCAGGACGAAATCGGCCCCCCGCACAGCCGTGCCGAGGCGGTCGAGCATGTTGGGATCGCGCAGGTTCGGGCGCAGGCCGTACGCGGCCGCATCGATGACCCAGGCATCCCCCAACGGTGGAAGATCGCAATTATCGAGGATGATCAGTTCGGTACGCAACACCGCACCCAGCGTACGCCGGACGACGCTGTTGAAGCTGTACCGCCCGAGCCCGACCAGCAGGATCGCGAGAGCAGCACCGGTCGCGAACACGATCCGCGAGAATTCTAGCGACGCGCGTGAGAAGAAGGCCACGAACAGCACCGCCGCCATCGCGAAGATCAGCGCGCCGACGGCCTTGGCCATCCCCTTTTTCCAGTTGAGCAGGACCTGATAGCCATAGGCATTGCCGTTCAGCGCGACGAGCGCGTAGATCGGCGTAACCAGCATCGCCAGCCGCAGGCCGTTCGATCCGAACGTCGGTTCGGGGCGCAGCAATCCGGCCGCCAGGAAGGCGAGCAGGATCGCGACGAAGTCGAACACGGCCAGCAGCACGTACAGCTGGAACCGTCGCGTCTGTTTGGAAATGGGTGTCGCCCCGGCATGAAGGCGTTGGAATTCAGTTTCGCCGTCTGCTTTTTGCAGCATGTCTCTGGCAGACTCCGGTGCAAGCAAGGCGTGGAACAAACAAAAACCCCGCGAACTGCTTGTTTTCGCGAGCTTGCTTTAGCGCCTCGCACAACCTTCAGGGCAGGCGGACGCTTGGATTAATAGGTCGGCTGGGGAACATCAACAGCGTTGTTGCAAGCCTCCGGGGATGTCATTCCGGCAGTGTTCCTCGAAAGGGACGATCGGTTTACGCACGCACCCAATGCGGGGCACTGGGCCCCCCATATGCTGCATAGTTTAACCGAACCTTAGCGATATTGCATGTGCGAAATCCTCGAGTTGCCATACGGCGTTGACCTGCGGCCGACCTGTTCACGTAATATGCGGTAAACATGCCGAAATTCTGTTAATAGCAGGTGAACCGTGTTCAAATCGGTGGTTCAGCCGCCATCCGAATGCTCGCCGCAGGCGTGGTTATTGGGTACGGCACCGTGATGCGTACCCCTGTTTTTCCTTCGCTAATCGCTTCGCGGCATTCGCTGCCGACGTTCGCGGACGCCTTGAAATATCTTGCTGATGTCGTCGAACCGCTGGGTGTCGAGGCGCTTCCGTTGGCCGATGCGGGCGGACGAACGCTCGCACTGCCGATTCGCGCGCGAATCGACCTGCCGCGCCGCGATGCAGCGGCGATGGACGGCTATGCCCTGGGGGGCGAAGCTGGAACCGCTATGCCGCCGCACTGGCGGATCGTCGAACCGCAGACGGGTGTAGAAACGCGGATCGCAGCAGGCCAGGCGCTCCGCGTCGCCACGGGTGCGCCCCTTCCCGAGGGCGCGATACGCGTGCTGCCGATCGAGCGCGCGATCGTAGCAAACGGGTGGGTGTCACTCGACGGTCCACCGATCGAGCGGTCCCATGTCCGCGGGCAAGGGTCCGATCTCCAACGCGGCGAGATCGCGCTCGCCGCCGGTCGCAGGATCGACCCCCGCGCGCTGGTTGCCGCTGCTGCGGCGGACGTGGCCACGGTCACCGTCAGGCGCAGGCCGCGTATCGGGGTGCTGGTACGCGGCGACGGTCTGGTGGCGCCCGGACAAGCGGCGAACGACGGTCAGGCGGTTCCCGACATGCTTGGCGAAGCACTGTCGCTGTTTGGCGTGACCTGGGGCGGGCACCCTGCCGAGACCGTACGAATCTCGGAAGATCCGACGGCAATGACCGATGCCGTCACCGCGCTGTACGAGGCTGCCGATGTCATCGTGTTGGCGGGCGGTGCCGCCCACGGTGCGCGTGATGCCGCGAAGACGGCGCTTGCAGGGCAGGGGTTGGAGATGGTGTTCGACGGATTGGCGATCCGGCCGGGGCGGCCGACCTGGTGTGGACGCATCGACGGGATACCCGTGCTCGCGCTCCCGGGGAACCCGACTGCCGCGATGACGGTCGCGCGCTTGCTGCTAGCGCCGCTGCTCGCGCGGTTGTGCGGGGATGACGTCGCTGCGGCGTTGTCGTGGGAACCGATGCCGCTGCTGGCCCCCGTTCCGCCGACGGGAACGCGCGAGGCATTCCTGTGTGCGGCGGCGGAAGCGAATGGGGTCCGCATCCTCGATCGTAGCGAAACGACGGGCCAGATGCTGCTCGCCTCGTCGGATCGACTGGTCGCTCGGCCGGCAGGTGGGCCTGCTCTCGCGGCCGGAACGCTGGTGCCGACTTTGCGGTTCTGAACCTTAGCGGCCCTACCGGGTGCCGCCGCAAAGCGCCGCGAGATCGTCCGGAAAATTGACGTTGGGGATCGGGTCCGCAAGCGTCATCGCCCGCGCGTCGATGGTTCGCGCCCATCCGCGCATCGACCGGTCTTTCTCCCGCGCCAGACGCTCGATCAAATCCGTCGCGCAAGACGACGGCCATAGTCCGATGACGGGACAGCCGCGAACGAATGCCGGCGCGCCGATCTCGGCGAGCCGTTCGGCCAGGTCTTCCGGAAGATCGGGTGTATCCCCCGGGATCGTCAGCACCGTCGCATGACCATGCCGGTGTGCATGATGCAGCGCCGCCGCCAGCCCGCCGAGCGGCCCCAGTCCAGGTGCGGGCAGGTCGGCCAGCCCAGTGATCCCCGCAGTGTCCCGTCCGCATACCACCACCGCGTCGGTTCGCGCCGTCAGCCATGCGATCGCATGGTCGAGCAGAGTACGCTCGCCCAGCCGCGCCGTCAGCTTGTCGCTGCCGAAGCGCCGCGATTCACCGCCCGCAAGGACTGCGCCGAGCACCGTCACGCGACCAGCCCCGGTGCCGAAGCCGGACACAATTGCAAGGTCAGCGTATCCGATCGCACCAGCGTCGCGAGCGTCAGCCCCGCCGCCGCAGCGCGCTCGAGCGCCAGCGAAGTCGGCGCGGAAATCGTCGCGAGCAGCGGGCAATCGGCGCGCACCGCCTTGTCGACCAGTTCGAACGAACAGCGCGAACTGAGCAGGGCAAACCCGCCGTCCCACCCGATCCCGTCCCGCGCCATCGCACCGATCAGCTTGTCGAACGCATTGTGGCGGCCGACATCTTCGCGCACCAGCAGGATCGTCCCGTCCGGTGCCGCCAGCGCGGCGGCATGGACTGCGCCCGTCGCCCGGTTGAGCGGATGATGGTCGCGCAGCGCCGCCGCCGCCGCGAACAGCGCCGCCGCGTTGGCGTGGCTCTGCGCGGTGACCTGAGGCAACGGCATCAGCGCCCGGTCGAGGCTGTCACGCCCGCACAGCCCGCACGCCGAATCGGTCGTGCGCGGGCGCATCCGTTCCATCACCGCGACCGGATCCGGATGCAGCCGGTCCACGCGGACGATCATCCCGATGTCGAGCGCGGCAACATCGATGCTCGACAGGTCGCTGGTCCCGGCGATCTCGCCTTCCGCGAGCAGTAACCCCACGACGAAGTCCTCGAGATCATGCGGGGTCGCCATCATCACCGCGAAACCCACGCCGTCGAGTTCGATTGCAACCGCGACCTCCTGCGCAATCGCACGATCGAAGGTGACGCGTCCGCCCTCGACCGAAACTGTGGTGAGCGCGGGGCGGGGGGGCGTTGCGGGCGAGGGCACCGTCGTTGAATCAGCGGAAAGGTTTGGCATTGTGCGGTCTAACGCACGGCACACCGACGTGGAAGCATGGCTACATGGCGCTGCCGGACAGCAAAGTCGTCGCAAAGCGACGCTGCGGCGGAACCTCGGTGGTTGCCGCTCGCTTTCTTGGCTTGTGCCCATGTCTTGCCCCGTCTGGGGTCATGCACGACCGATGGGGCGCGATGAGCAATGGGAAAAATCATGTCGGACAAACCTATGTCGCACACGCCCTCGGACCTTTCCGATCTGCCCAAGGACTTGCCGCATTCGCCTGGCCCCGCCGGCGGGTGGGGGTCGCTCCGTGGCATTGCGAGCATCTTTGGCGAAACCTGGGCGACGCCGCCCACGCTCGCCAGCCTGGCAAAACAGAACAAGCCCAAGGGGGTGATGTGTGCATCATGCGCATGGCCAAAGCCCGCGAACTATTCGGCCTTCGAATTCTGCGAGAACGGCGCCAAGGCGACCTTGTGGGAATCGACCAGTGCGCGGTGTGGCCCCGATTTCTGGACCAAGCCCGATCATAGCGTCACCGCATTGCGGACGTGGCGCGATCATGACCTGGAGAAGACCGGTCGGCTGACCCACCCGCTGCGCTACGATGCCGAAACCGACCGCTATGTCGAAACCACCTGGGACGAAGCGTTCGCCGGGATCGCGGGCGCGCTCAAGCCGCTCGATCCGGACAGCGCGGTGTTCTATTCGTCGGGGCATGCCGGACTGGAGGCGTCGTACCTCTATGCGCTGCTGGCACGCGTCTATGGCACCAACAATCTGCCGCAAAGCTCCAACATGTGTCACGAGACCACGTCGGTCGCCCTCAAGAAGGTGATCGGGTCGCCCGTCGGGACGATCGTGTGGGACGACCTTGCGGAAACCGACGCCTTCTTCTTCTTCGGCCAGAACCCCGGCACTAACAGTCCGCGCTTCCTCCACCCGCTCAAGGACGCGAAGGATCGCGGCGCAAAGATCGTCACGTTCAATCCGATCATCGAGCAGGGGCTCGTTTCGTTCGTCGATCCGCAGAGCCCGGCGGCGATGCTGACGGGCAAGGAGACCAAGATCTCCGACCAATATCACCAACTGAAGGCGGGCGGCGACATCGCGGCGATGCTGGGGATGTGCAAGGTCGTGGTCGAGGCGGACGATGCGGCGAAGGCGGCCGGTACCGCGCACGTCATCGACCACGCCTTCATCGCGCAGCATACGACTGGCTTCGATACGTTCATCGACCGCTGCCGCACCGTCGCCTGGTCCGAGATCGAGCAGGAAAGCGGGCTGACCGAGGCCGCACTGCGCGACGCCGCCAGGGTCTATATCGCCGCCAAGAACGTCATTGGCGTTTATGGCATGGGCCTGACCCAGCACGCGCACGGCGCGACCAATGTCGCGATGCTCGTCAACCTGTTGCTGCTGCGCGGTAACATCGGGCGGCCGGGAGCAGGGTGCTGCCCGGTGCGCGGGCACAGCAACGTTCAGGGGCAGCGCACCGTCGGGATCGCGGAGAAGATCGAACTGATCCCGGTCGACAAGCTGAAGGCGCTGTATCACTTCGATCCGCCGTCCGACAACGGCATGAACATCGTCGAGGCGAGCGAGGCGCTGTTCGAGGGCAAGGTGCGTGCGTTCATCTCGCTCGGTGGCAATCTGGTACGCGCAGTGCCCGACCAGAAGCGGATGGAACAGGCGTGGGCGACCCAGGACCTGACGGTCATGGTATCGACCAAGCTCAACCGCAGCCATCTCTTCCCCGGCAAGCTTGCCTATATCCTGCCGTGCCTCGGTCGGTTCGAGGAGGACGATCAAGCCACCGGCCCGCAGACGATCACCAGCGAAGATAGCTTCTCGATGATCAACGGGTCGATCGGGCATCGCACGCCCGTGTCGGACAAGGTCATGAGCGAACTCGCGATCGTCACCGGCATCGCCAAGGCGACCCTCCCGCCGAGCGAGCATCTCAAGTGGGACGCCTGGACCGCCGACTACGGTTTGGTCCGTGATCTGATCGAGGCGACCTACCCCGACGATTTCCGCGATTACAATCAGCGCATGTATCAGGCGGGCGGCTTCTACCGCGGCAATGGCGCGCACGAGCGGATATGGAAGACGGAATCGGGCAAGGCCGAGTTCACCACGCCGGGTGAACTGTCGTCGATCGGGTTCCAGGACGCGCCGGGCCGTTTCCGATTGATCACGATGCGCTCGAACGATCAGTTCAACACCACGATCTATGGCTATTCGGACCGTTTTCGCGGGATCGAGGGAACGCGAGACGTCCTGCTGATGAACCCCGACGACATTGCGGAAGCGGGGCTGGTCAACGGCCAGAAGATCAGGCTGACCACCGATGTGGACGATGGCCACGATCGTCATCTCGGCGGTCTTACCCTGACCGCTTACAAGATCCCGCGCGGAACGATCGCGGGCTATTACCCTGAATGCAACGTGCTGGTTCCGATGAGCCACCACGATGAGATGTCGAAGACCCCGGCGAGCAAGTCAGTGCCGGTCCGAATCGCAGCGGATCAATCCGGCCCGGCTGCGGCACGCTAGGCGAGATGCGCAGCAGAGTGTCGCCGCTGTCGACAGTCTGCTGCGGTCCCTCGTGGCTAAGTTACGACCTCGTCATGTCCCGCATCGTATGTCCGGGGGCTTAGTGCGGCACGCAAGATCCGAATCGCGTGATATTGTTTCCGAACACCTGCGAACTCCGGATGAAATAAACTCGACATTGGTGAACATCGCGGGCCATTATGCTGTTATAAAGATGGTCTTGGCGAGATACATTACATCCATCGCAGCTACGGCCGCACGGACAGGACATTGAACCAAATCGGATGATCCCGGGGAGCGATATGCACTTCGTGTCAAATTCTGAACTGCGCCGTCCAATCGCTGAGGTTGGCATTTTCCCGCGTCAAGCGATGGATCAATCACGACAATCCCATTTTGACACGGTTCACGATCGCCGTATGGCTGTGGAGCCGAACGTTTGGCTTGAATGAGTAGGGTGTAAAATGCGCGTACGGTTCCAATCGGTGCGCCGGCACCCATCGCGCGTATTGCTGCCGTTGTGGATCATTCTGGTCGTCGCGTTCTTTACCTGGCAGTCCGGCACGTACCGCGGAGTCGTCGCGCTGCTCGCAGAATGGCAGTTCAACGAATTCGGTGTTTATCATCCGCTGCTGACCTTCCTGCTATTCGTTATCCTCCTCGCGCCGCTGCCGTTCCTGTTTACCCAGCGCCGCCGTAAATCGGCCCGGGCTTCAACATCTGCGGTTCCGGCGACCGATCGGGTACCGGTGCGAACCGACGTTTCGCGCGCAATTCGTGCCGCGTCGCGGTTTTTGAACGTGTTGGTGTACACGGCCGCTGGCTGCTTCATTGCGGCGCTGATCGTGGCGTTCATGCTCTTGCTGCTTCCTACCGCCAAGGGGCCGATGCAGCGCGTTACGGCCAGCACGTCGTCGCCTGCAGTCCCGGCGCAGGGCCTGACCGAACTGCGCGGCAATATCGTCTACACCCGAACGTCGGCGTTCGATGAGGATCTGTGGTTCGTGCGACGCAACGTACGCTTCGCACCGATGGTGGAACCCGCCGCTGACCCGTCCTACATTCGCTACTTCATCGAACTGTCGCCGACCGATGGATCGGCCGATACCGCCGCCACCAGCGCGCGTCAGGGCATTCTGGTCGCGGATGCGCTTCCGGGGGAATTGTTTCGCCTGTATCGCTATGCGGGTTACCGAATGACCCCCAAACACTATGTGCTGTTTCGATCGACGATGACGATGCGCTGGCCCTATCTGGTCTGGATTACGGAATTCGCGGTGGCCGGGTTGCTGTTCGGGATCGCCGCGCTCGTACAGTGGTTCCGCCGCCGGCGCCTGATTGCCCGCGAAACCAGGACCGAGACGGCGCTGGCAAACGCTTAATGGGACACTAACCACATACCGGCACCTGCTGTTTATGCGCGATCGTGCATGGCAGCGTCATGTTGGCACTTAAGGCAGTATTGGCGATGCCCGGTCTGGTCGGGGTGCTGGCATTCGCTGGTATGTCGCTCAGTGACCATGCGCCTGCGTCGCCCTCCCACGGCATCGCGCCGTCCGCGCAGACTGCGCGGATCACGGCCGAGGCAAGGACGCGTGATGCAGACGGCATGGCCCCTGCGCTCAACCATCGGTTCAGGCGTGCGCACGACGGTCTTTTCTATGTCACCGGACGAGTCAACGGGGTGAAGGTTCGGTTCCTGCTGGACACCGGCGCGACGATGGTCGTGCTGACGCCTGCAGACGCGGCACGCGTCGGTGCTTCGCGGAGCGCGACATCGCGCCATTCGGTGATGGAAACTGCTGCCGGCCCATCGGCGATCGATCGCGTTACGCTCGACCGTGTCGCGATCGCGGGCCACACCGTCGCGGACGTCGATGCGGCGGTCGTGCGGCGGGGACTGAAGGTCTCGTTGCTAGGCCAGGATCTGCTGTCGCAGCTCGGGCCGGTGACGATCTCGGGAAATCAGCTCGAACTGAACTGATCTTCCATGTCGATCGTCGCTGGCGTCAGGCTGCGATCGTCGCGCGCCTTGTCCGACGCGCCATACGCAGCGCCGACCCGACCACCAGGAAGCCGCTGAGCAGCATCGCCCAGGTCGATGGTTCCGGAACGGGCGAGACAGGTGTCGGCGTAGCAGGAACGGTTCCGGGATTTTCCGCGCCGGGCGTACCCGACCCCGGTGTACCCGACCCCGGGGCACCCGGAGTTCCACCACCGGGGGTCGTCCCGGCGAATCCCGAGGAACCGGCACCCGGTTGCTGGATCGCAGGAGCGAACGGCTGGCCACCGCCATTCGGTTGGTTGCCGCCGTTTTCAACGCTGGCAAGCTGAACGGGCGGCAAAGGCGCAGGCGCCACGGCGTCCGGAGCGACCGCGCCCGGTGCAGCACCGACCGGCGTCACTGGCGTCACAGGTCGCGCGCCGAGCACGAACGCGGCGGGGGGGACATCGGCCCGGCGCAGCCCGCGATCGGGGGCACGCGCGTCCGCCAGACCCGACAGATAGCTGGCGTTCCGACCGGGGCCGGCACCATTGGAGGCGAGCGTTGCGGTAAAGGCTTTGGGCAGTCCGCCATCGGTGATGAACACCGCGCGCGTGTTCTGCGGCGCCATCGCGGCGATCAGGAATGTCGAGCTCAACACGCCGACCGTAATCGCGCGGGCCTTGTTTTCGCCGCGTTTGAAATCGGATACTTGCTCGGCCATGATTGCCCTATAAACAATTGCGTATTCGATTGCGACAGTTTTGATCGCATCGATTCCCCCTGTGGGACGCGTTTCGTTTCGCGTAAGCCGACAACCAATGCGCTGATTTCTGGGAAGAAAGCAGCGTGTCTGTAGGGAAATGGAGCGCGAAACATGCAGCGACCCGATCGTGATTGAGAACCATCGACACCGCAGCGGCACGGTGCGTCGCGCGATAATCGTAGCGGGGGCCATGCTGAGCATCGGCGGATGCGCCGGAACGCCTCAGCCGCCGTATGACGATTCGCAGAAACTCGTGCGGGCGACGCTCAAGATCCTGACCGAAGATGGCAACGTGATCTGCGTGGACAATCGCACCAACGGCAAGCCGCTCGCGATCTTCGCGACGATGGCGGTGGCACCCGCGCCATCAAGGCGTCCGCTCGCGTGGCACACGGTCGCGCCGCTGCGCTCCAGCGCGGCGCTGACGGCGCGGCAGATCTACCAGGATACGATCGTCAACAAGCCGGCGCATATCCCCGACCCCACCAACATCACGCCGACGCTTCCCTATCTCGACCAGCAACGGCTGAACAACGCCGCCATGGTGCAGTCGCGCACCGGGCAGACGAAGACGGTGGACTTGCCCGGCGGCTTTCATGTGCCGCGTGTTGACGCACGGTGGTGGCCGTTCGTGCGGCTTTCCCGCAAATGCTACCTGAAATACGTCGTGTCGGACCCGGTCTGGTCGGACGATCTCGGCTTCGTGACAATCAACATCGAACATTGGGGCACGACCTACGCGTTCCAGCGCCGCGACAAGGATTGGGTCCCGGTGGGGCAGTGGAGCAACTGGCTGTTCTGAGTTGGGGTCAGGCTCCGTCGTCGCCGAACAGGGGAAGCGCGACGGGGCCTTCGGCCAGCGTGTCGAAGGTCGATACCGTGACGCCGACCAACCGGATCCCCTTGGTCGGCGGCAGGACCGAACGGATCAGGTCGCGGCTGGCGGTGGCGAGCTTTGCGGCGGTGTCGATCGCATACGGGTAGGTCCGGCTCCGGGTGATCTGCTGGAAGTCGGTGTATTTGACCTTCACCGTCACGGTCCGCCCATAGGCCTGCGCCTTTTCGCACCAGCCCCAGACGTCGTCCGCCATCTGCTGCACCCCCGCCTCGATTTCGGCTGGGTCGAGCAGGTCGCGGTTGAAGGTCGTCTCCGATCCCGACGATTTGCGGATCCGGTCGGGATCGACCGGGCGATGATCCTCCCCGCGCGCGATCGCGTGATACCAGTCCGCGGCATTGCCGAAATGCGCGCGCAGGAAGTCGATCGTCTTGGCGCGCAGATCGGCCCCCGTGGTGATCCCGAGCGTCTGCATCTTCTTGGCGGTCACCGGGCCAACGCCATGGAACCGCGCGACCGGCAGCGTCTCGACCCACGCCGCGCCCATGTCGGGGGTCACCGCGAATTGCCCGTTGGGCTTGCGCTGGTCGGACGCGAGCTTGGCGAGGAACTTGTTGTACGAAATGCCCGCCGATGCAGTGAGGCCGGTTTCCTCCAATATGCGCGCGCGGATCGCCTTGGCGGTCGCCCAGGCGGTCGGCAGGCCCTGCAGGTTCGCAGTGACGTCGAGATACGCTTCGTCGAGAGAAAGGGGTTGCACAAGCGGCGTATAGTCGCGGAAAATCGCCTGGATTTGTCGCGAAACCTGCTTGTAAACGTCGAAGCGCGGCGGCACGAATACGAGATTCGGACAGCGTCGCAACGCCGTCACCGACGGCAGCGCGGATCGTACCCCGAAAACGCGCGCCTCGTAACTCGCCGCGGCAACCACGCCGCGCGCCGCCGCGTGGCCCACCGCGATCGGTTTTCCGCGCAACGACGGATCGTCACGCTGTTCGACCGAGGCGAAGAACGCATCCATGTCGACGTGGATGATCTTGCGGGGCGGGGGCTCCATGCGCGCCTCATAGAAGCAAACGAACGGAAGGGGAACGGCTTAGCTGCCGATCTTACGTCCTGCGTTTTATCCCAGGGCGTCCGCGGCCTCGCCGATCGCGGCATGGACCCGGTTCAGATCGGCGTCGTCGATGCAATAGGGCGGCATGACATAGACGGTGTTCCCCAAGGGGCGCAGCAACAGGTCCGCCTCGCGAAACCGCTTGAGCAGCATGGGCCCAAGGTTGGACAGATACCCGCCCCCCGCCGGATCGACCAGGTCCACCGCGGTGATCGTCCCGAGCGTACGCGCCCCGCGAACGTTGCGGTGGCCAGCGAGGGACGCAAGATGGGTCGCCTGCCGCGCTGCCAGATCGGCGACGCGGTCGAGCACCGGGTCGTCGCGCCACACCGACAGGTTGGCGTTCGCCGCGGCGCAGGCGATCGGGTTGGCGGTATAGCTCGACGAGTGGAAGAACATCTTCGACCGGTCGGTCGAGTAATGCGCTTCGTAGATCGCCTCCTGCGCAAGTGTCACCGCGAGCGGCACTGCGCCCCCGGTCAAGCCCTTCGAAAGGCAAAGGATATCGGGAACGATGCCCGCCTGTTCGCAGGATAGCAGCGTACCCGTGCGCCCCCATCCGGTCATCACCTCGTCCGCGATGAACAGCACGCCGTACCGCGCGCAGATCGCGTGCATCTCCGCCAGCACCCACGCCGGATAGAACAGCATCCCGCCGGCACCCAGCACCAGCGGTTCGACGATGAACGCGGCAGGATGCTCCCGGCAGGCGGTTTCCAGCGCGTCGAGCGTCGCCTGTTCGTGCCCGGTGGCGGGGAAGGGGATCGTCCCAACGTCGAACAGTAACGCGCCATACGCCTGATTGAATACCCCGCGCGCGCCGACCGACATCGCGCCGATCGTGTCGCCGTGATAGCTATGCTCAAGCACCAGAATGCGGCCGCGCGGGGTCCCGCGATTGGCCCAATAGCCGAGCGCCATTTTCAGGGCGACTTCGACGCTGGTCGATCCCGAGTCCGAGAAGAAGACGCGAGTCAGCGCCTTTGGCAGCAGCGCCGTCAGTCCTCGTGCAAGCGCCTCCGCGGGTTCGTGCGTCCACCCCGCGAAGATGATTTGGTCGAGCCGCTGCGCCTGCTCGGCGATCGCCGCCATGATGCGCGGGTGGCAATGCCCATGCGTCGTCACCCACCAGGACGAGATCGCATCGACGATCCGCCGCCCGTCCGCGGTATGCAGGATTGCGCCCTCAGCATGCGTCACCAATGGGATCGGCTCGTCCAGCCCGTGTTGCGTGAACGGATGCCAGATCGGGGAGCCGCTCATTGGAAAGCCGCCACATCGAAATGTTCGGCGAACGCGGCGGCGAGCGTCGTCGCGTCGAGCGTGGCAAGCCGCGGCAAGCGCCCGAGCCGCGCGACCTTGCCGATCCGGGCTATCGTTTCCTCGCTGTCGGGTTCCGGATCACCGATGAACGCGACACCGTGGATGGCCACACCGCGCGCGCGCAGCGCCTCGATCGACAACAGGCTGTGGTTGATAGTCCCCAGCCCGGTGCGCGCGACCAGCACGACCGGCATCCCCCAATGCGCGAACAGATCGGCGAACAACAGGTCGGGGGTGATCGGCACCAGCACGCCGCCCGCCCCTTCGACGACCAAAGGCCCCGCGACATCAGGAAGCGCAAGTCGGTCGAGCGTGATCGTCACCCCGTCAATCGCCGCCGCGCGGTGCGGCGAGCAGGGCGTGGCAAGGCGATACGCTTCGGGGAGGATCTGCGCCGCGGGCAATCCGGACAAAGCCGCTACACTTTCGGCATCGCTACGCGGGTCGAGCCCGGCCTGAACCGGCTTCCAATACTGTGCCCGCAACGCGCCCGCGAGCGCGGCGGCGAAGACGGTCTTGCCGACGTCGGTGTCGGTTCCGGTGACGATGAAGGTCGGGGCAGTCATGGCAGAATCTCTTGCAGGGAATCGGCGAGGCGATCGATGTCGGCTTCGTCCACGTTGAGCGTCAGCGAAATCCGCAGCCGCGCGGTGCCCGCGGGGACAGTCGGCGGGCGAATGCCGCGAATGTCGAACCCGGCCGCCTGTACCGCCGCCGCCACACGCATCGTCGCGGCGTCGTCGCCGATCATCAGCGGCAGGATCTGCGATCCGGTCGGCGTCACGCCGCAGGGCGCCAGCACATGTTCCGCATGCGCGATCAGCGCCGCGAGACGCGTGCGTCGCTCGGGCTCGTCGGCGAGCATCTGCAAGCCTTCCCGCACCGCGCTGGCCATCAGCGGGGAGGGCGCGGTCGAAAAGATAAAGCCACGCGCGCGGTTGACGAGGAAATCACGCGCGACCGCCGGGCCGCAGAGCAATGCCCCCTCGCTGCCGAGTGCCTTCCCACAGGTGCGCAGCGTGATGACGTTCTCGCGTCCCTCCAGGCTCGCCGCCAGCCCGCGCCCGTTAGGGCCGAACACCCCGGTCGCATGCGCCTCGTCGATCAGCAGCATCCCGTCGTGCCGCGTCGCAACCTCCAGCAGATAGGCGAGCGGCGCGCGGTCGCCGTCCATGCTGTACAGGCTTTCGACCGCGATCCACGGCCGCCCTGTGCCGCCGTTCGCGCGCCATTGCATGATGACGGTCTCGATCGCGGCGGCGTCGTTATGCGTGGCGGCGCGTGTTTCAGCGCGGCCGAGCCGCATCCCCTCATGCGCGCTCGCGTGGACCAGCGCGTCGTGGACGACCAGATCGCCCCGCTGCGGCAGGGTCGCCAGCAACGCCGCATTCGCCGCAAAGCCGCTAGCAAAGAACAACGCGCTCTCGCTGCCGAAGAACGCCGCCGCCTCGGCTTCCAGTGCCTCATGCTCGGGATCGTTGCCGCGCAGCAACCGCGATCCGCCCGATCCGATCGAAACGCCCCGCACAAGAGCCGCACCGACCGCATCGCGCAACCGCTGCGACGTCGACAGCGCGAGATAGTCGTTCGACGAAAAGTCCACGCCCGTGCGCGGCTGGAGTCGCCGCAGACGCGCCTGATGTTTGATCGCACGGAGGTCCTGGCGATGGTCTTCCCATAATGACCGTTTATCGGACGTGCCGGGCCCCGCATCTAACTCGCCAGGCTTTATGGCTATATCCCAATGCACTGTCGTCAATCTTTCAAATCCCCATGCGTCCCTGTCTGCAATCTCTCCGGATCCCTCCTAAAGGACGGGTATCTATCGCTGGACGTTCGTCCGTCGCAGGTAGATGCATCATGCACCGCACGCCACACGCGAAGCGGATATTGATGAGACCGTGGCTAAAATGCTGAGACGTTTCGTAATTGTTTTTGTGGCGGTGGCTGTTCTTGCAACGGTCGGATTCGGCGTCTTTGCGTGGCGTCCCTCGATTGCCAAGATTTCGCCTCCCCCCGCGGCCAGCTTTCCATCCGTGCTCGTCGCCAAGGGCGCGGTCCTTGCCAGTGCCGGCTATTGCGCGGGTTGTCACACCGTGCGCGGTGGTCAGCCCTATGCGGGCGGCTACGCGATGAAGACGCAATTTGGCACGATCTATTCGACCAACATCACGCCCGACCCAAGGACCGGTATCGGTGGATGGTCGAAACAGGCGTTTGAACGCGCGATGCGGCGCGGCGTCCGGCGGGATGGCGCGCATCTGTTTCCGGTGTTTCTTTACGATCATTTCAGCAAGCTCACCGATGCTGATGTGACGGCGCTTTACGCCTATTTCATGACGCGCCCGGCGGTCGTCGCGCGGGAAGAGAGCACGACGATCCCGTTCCCGCTCAACATCCGCGCCCTACAGGCAGGGTGGAAGCTATTGTTCTTCCGCCCGCAAGCCTTCGTCCTCGACGCGAGGCAAAGCGCGGCATGGAATCGCGGTGCCTATCTGGCTGAAGGACTCGCTCAGTGCGGTGCGTGCCACACACCGCGCGGTATGTTCGGCGCGGAGCAACGCGCGCTGGCCTATGCGGGCGGATCGATCGAGGGCTGGGTCGCGCCGCCACTGGGCAAGATCGATAGGCGGAAAGCCCCGTGGTCGCACGACGAACTGGTCGCCTATCTGTCGACCGGAGTGAGCCGCCATCATGGTGCGGCTGCGGGCCCGATGGCTGCGGTATCACACAGCCTTTCCAAGTTGCCGCCCGCAGACATCGCCGCCATCGCGACTTATTTCACGGCGCGTGACAGCCTTGCCGGGCAAGCTGCGCGGGTCAGGTAAGGACACAAGCCAAGACACTCGCATGCCGTCGGGCATCACGCATGTTGAACGTACATCACCCACCCACGCGCTTCGCTTTGCGCGTCGCCCCCGCGATCCGTTCCAGCGCCTGCGCCTCGATCTTTTCCAATTCCCCCAGCGTCTCCGCGATCGCCTCGCGTTGCGCGTCCAGACGGTCGATCCGTTCGCGGCACCGTTCCGCCAGCGCGCGCATCTGTTCGACGTGCTGCGGGTCGGCATCGTACAGGTCGAGGAATTCGGTGATGTCCGCGAGCGTAAATCCAAGCCGCTTGCCGCGCAGGATCAACTGCATCCGTGCGATCTCGCGCTTAGTGTAGACGCGGATCGCACCGACCCGTCCGGGCGTGATCAGACCGCGATCTTCATAGAAGCGCAACGTCCGCGGCGTGATGTCGAGCATCCGCGCGACCGCATTGATTCCCGTCAATTCCTGCCGGTCTTCCAATCCGCTCCTCCGATGACGCGTAAGGGGGTGATGTCGCCCCGGTCCGGTGGGGATTGCAGGGCGCTTCGCGTCTTGAATCCGACTGTTGCGGATTTGCGACGATAAGGGAAATGCCATCTGCGCGTGGATCAGCCAACCACCCGGTTGGGTCGTGCGGCGTTGCCGAAACATCACGTTCGACGTGTATCTCGCTTGCAAACCTCGAGAAACCTTGACGCCGCTGCTCATCCTTATAGGCGAAGAGGGACATGCCGTATACGGCATCGGTCTCGCGCATAAGACGCGAGTCGAACAGGAACGGATGACCGCACACATGCGGCGTCCAACCGGAAACGTCCGTGGCCGTAGACCCTACCGGGTGACAGCCAAGTTGGAGAGGATAGAGGATGTCCCTGCTGATCATCAGTGCGCTGCTCGCCGGAGCGCCGCTGGCCACTGATACCGTCATCGGTCGCTGGAAGACCGAAACCCACAATGCCATCGTGGAAATCGCGCGCTGTGGTGCGTCGATCTGTGGCCGGATCGTGACGTCGGATGCGCTCCGCGCGAATCCGGGGATGAAGGACGCCAGAAACTCCAACGCGACGCTCCGCAGCCGCCCGATCGAAGGGATGCTGTTCCTGACCGGCTTCAAGCCCGACACCAACGGGGTGTGGAGCAACGGTCAGGTCTACAATGCCGACGACGGCAAGACCTACAATGGCAAGATCACGCCCGTCGGTACCAACCAGTTGAAATTGCGCGGCTGCGTCTTCTTCCCGCTGTGCAAGACACAGACCTGGACGCGCGTGCGCTGACGCTTTCCTCCCCCGCCTATCAGTACAGGATTACCCAATGCCAATTCGCTTCAAAGCCCCGTTGTTGGGCGCGACCGCGCTTGTCTCGTCGATCGGGTTCGCTGGTGTCGCGCACGCCGACGCTTTCTACCTCGAGGCACAGTCCGCGCGCGGCGCCGGCCGTGCGTTTTCGGGTGAAGCCGCCGATACCGGCCCTGCCTCGCTGTGGTGGAATCCTGCCGCGATTGCCGGAATCACCAGTGCCGAAGCCGCGGTCAGCGCTACCGCGATCCTTCCCAAGGGCGACGTGATCGACAACGGCACGCTGATCCGCCGTCCGGGGCAGGCATTCGCGCCGGTCGGCGGCAACTCGGTCTCGCGCGATCCGATCAACAGCGGCGTCCTGCCGAGCGGCGCGATCGCCTATCCGATCACCGACCGGATCGCGATCGGCCTCGCGGTCACCTCGCCATTCAGCTTTACCACCGATTATGACGCGAACAGCTGGGCGCGGTACACCGCGGACAAGACCCGCCTGCGCACGATCGATATCCAGCCCTCGGTCGGTATCGTCCTGACCGATTGGCTGCGCGTCGGTGGCGCGCTCAACGTCGAATTCACCGATGCCTTCCTCAGCAATCAGCTGCCCAACGTACTCGCCTCGCTGCCCGACGGCACGCAGACGCTGAAGGGCAAGGGCTGGGACTTTGGCTGGACCGCGGGCGTTCAGCTTCACAACGACATCGCCACCGTCGGCATCAGCTACAAGTCGAGCATCGAGCATACGGTGACCGGCGAGCTCAACATCTACAATCTGGTCGGCCCGCTTGCTGCGTCGAACGAGTCGCTGTCGGGCGTGCAGGCCAAGTTCAGCACCCCGGGGCAGGTGATGGTGGCGGGCCGCCTGAAGGCGACCAACGCGCTGACCCTCAACGCGCAGGTCGTGGCCTATAACTGGAGCAAGTTCGACGCGATCCGGCTCGGCGCGCCGCTCAACGTCGCGATCCCTGAGAATTACCGCGACAGCTGGAGCCTCGCGGGCGGCGTCGATTATGCGCTCAGCCCCAAGGCGACGGTCCGTGCTGGTCTCCAGCGCACGATCACCCCGACCCAGGACGGCCTGCGCGACGCGCGCGTGCCCGATGCCAACCGCTGGACCTATGCGGCAGGCGGCAGCTATCAGCTGACCTCGCACATCGCGCTCGATGCGGCCGCCAGCTACGTCGACTTCAGCGACACGACGATTGACCGTAACACCGCTGCCTATGCCGGCACGGCTGCACAGATGCCGATCGTCACCAACGGCCTGCTTAAAAACGCGCATGCGGTCGTGTTGTCGATGGGCGGTCGCATCACCTTCTGATCGACGGGCGGGGAGGCTGACGCTTCCCCGCCATGGCTCGCGCCGAAGCGGTCGGCGGCATATCGCTTCCGTTCAAGGAAAGGTAATATGCTGGTGGCGAGAGTCCCGAACCGGGAAAGCGTCCGACGCCCGCCACAACACGTGTTGGCGTTTCGCTCGCCGCACGGCACAAGGCAGCGATGCCTGTGACCCCAACCGTCTCTACTCTCGCCGAACTTGCCGAACTGGCGGGTGTTTCGGTCGCCACCGTCTCCCGGTCGCTTGCCGGGAACACGGTGATCGCCAAGGCCACGCGCGAACGCATCGTCGCGCTGGCGAGCGAGCATGGCTTCCAGGTCAATCAGGCCGCGCGCAATTTCCGCCTGGGGCGGACCGGCGCGATCGGCGTCGTCCTTCCGCTTGGGCACGAGGCCGAACAGCACCTTTCCGATCCGTTCTTCATGAGCCTGCTCGGCCCGCTGGCGGATGCAATCGCCGATCGCGGTTTCGACCTGTTGTTGTCGCGGGTGATTCCTAGGGACGACCGCTGGCTCGATGCGATCGTAGATGCCGGACGCGTCGATGGCGTGATCGTGGTGGGTCAGTCCAACCAGATCGATGCGATCGAGCGCGTCGCCAAACGCTATCGCCCGATCGTCGTCTGGGGCGCGGATATGCCCGACAAGATGCAGATCACCGTCGGCACGGACAATATCACGGGCGGGCGCCTTGCCGCCGAACATCTGCTGGCACAAGGGCGGCGGCGGCTTGCGTTCTTCGGCAACACCGACGTTCCCGAATTTGCCGCGCGCTATGCCGGGTTTCAGCAAGCGCTGGCGGCGGCGGGGAGCGAACCGGCGGCGCTGCTTCCGGTGCACCTGACCAGCGAAGCGTCGTACAGCGCGATCGAGCAGTATCTCTCCAGCCATGCCTCCCCGGACGGCATCGTCGCCGCGTCCGACGTCATCGCGATGAGTGCGCTGCGTGCGTTGACCGGACGCGGAAAGCGCGTACCGCAGGACGTCGGCGTCGTCGGCTATGACGACGTGGTGATCGCGATGCATACCAATCCCCCGCTGACGACAGTGCGGCAGGACGTCGGCCTTGGCGCTGCGACGATGGTCGACCTGCTGTTCCGGCGGATCGCAGGCGAGGATGTGCAGTCGGTCGCGATGCAGCCCGAACTGATCCTGCGCGCCTCGGCCTGATCAGGCGGGCTGTGGCGGCGTGCGCACCAGCCACGTCGCCACCGCCGCCGTCAGCATCATCCCGCCGCCCAGCAGCAGCACGTTGCGCGGATCGCCCCCCAGCAACGGTCGATAGGCGAGCCACACGAACAGGATCTCGACCATCATCGGGATGACGATGAACATGTTGAAGATGCCCATATACACCCCGGTCCGCTCGGGCGGGATGGCGTTGGCGAGCATCAGATACGGATTGCCCATCAGGCTTCCCCAGCCGATCCCGATCCCGATCATCGCGATCACGAGCAACGGGATCGATCCGGTCGATGCGATCGTCATCATTGCCAGACCTGAGGCGACCATCGCAACCGCGTGGATCGGTCGCGCGCCAAAGCGGCGTGCGAACGGCACCATCGCGAAGGCCGCGATGCAGGCGATGAAATTGTAGAAAGCGCCAAGCTGTCCGTTGAGCAGCCCGGCATCGCGAAAGCCGACGCTGGTCGGGTCGCTGGTGCCGAAGACACCACGCGCGAGCGCGAGCACGACATATTGCCAGTAACAGAACATCCCGAACCACTGGAACAGCATCGCCACGGCAAGCTGGCGCATCGTCGGCGGCATGTCGCGGATCGCCGCGGCAAGTCCGCCCATGGTCGAGCGCAGCGACAATGGGTCGGCGGTGATCGCGGCGTCTTCCTCAGGCGTCAGCGGCAGTTCGGGGACGCGCCACACCGACCACAGGATCGTCGTGATCGACAGCACCGCGCCGATCAGGAAGCTGATCCGCGTGATTTCCGGGATCCCGTTGCTGTCGAGCGCATCCTTGTTGATCCCCCACCACACCAGCAGCGACGGCGCGAGATAGGACAATGTCTGCGCCAGCCCGGTGAACGCGCTTTGCGTCAGGAAGCCGAGCGGGCGTTGCGTCTCGTCGAGCCGGTCGCTGACATAGGCGCGATACGGCTCCATCGTCACGTTGTTCGCGGCGTCGAGCACCCAGAGCAGGCTGGCCGCCATCCACAACGTGCGGCTGTACGGCATCGCAAAGAGGCAAAGGCTGCACAGGATTGCGCCGACGAGGAAGTAGGGGGTGCGCCGCCCGAGTCGGGTGCGGGTGCGATCGCTCATCGCGCCGATCAGCGGCTGGATGATCAGCCCGGTCATCGGCCCCGCGAGCCACAGCAAAGGCATGCTGCCCTCATCCGCGCCGAGGTAGCTGTAGATCGGCCCCATGTTGCTCTGCTGCAGCCCGAAACTGAATTGCAGCCCTAGAAAACCGAGGTTCATCTGCAGGATACGGGCAAAAGACAGATGTACCTTGCCGACCGATACGCTGGTCACGTCTCACTCTCCCCATCGACGAACTGTTGCCGTCCTGCAACGCGCTGTAGCTGATCCCGCAAACGA
>Ga0265798_10000527_pt1 | contig 63228 bp, 57 predicted proteins | sample P3T30metagenome_FD_192430 | JGI IMG/M metagenome (GOLD analysis project Ga0265798, IMG submission 192430) | Plant litter microbial communities from East Loma Ridge, Irvine, California - P3 T30 | ecosystem: Environmental > Terrestrial > Plant litter > Unclassified | place: USA: California... | reverse complement strand
ATCATCGCCACCGATTCCACGGTCGCCGTGGTGTCGCGGATGCTGTAGAAGCGCTTGTCGGCCGGCGCCAGTTGGGCGGTCTGGCCGATGATGGCGACGCCGACTTCCTTGACGATCTTGCGGAACAGTTCCGGCTCCGGCACCGTGCTGTAGCCCGGGATCGAGTCGAACTTGTCCAGCGTGCCGCCGGTGTGGCCCAGGCCACGGCCCGAGATCATCGGCACGAAGCCGCCGCAGGCCGCGATCATCGGGCCCAGCATGAGGGAGACGACGTCGCCGACGCCGCCGGTCGAGTGCTTGTCGACGACCGGACCCGGCAGGTTCAGCGATTTCCACTCCAGCACCTGGCCGGAATCGCGCATCGCCAGCGTGAAGGCGACGCGCTCGTCCATGTTCATGTCGTTGAAGTAGACGGCCATCGCCAGCGCTGCGATCTGGCCTTCGGTGACGCTACCATCGGGGATGCCGCGTACGAAGAACTGGATTTCTTCCTTGGTGAGGGTGCCGCCGTCGCGCTTTTTGCGGACGATTTCTTGGGGGAGGAACATGATGCTTCCTTAAATTGTTAGCTTGTAAACGTCGTTCCCGCGGAGGCGGGAATCCATACGTCGCGTGCTCATAAGCTCAGTATGGATTCCCGCTTCCGCGGGAACGACGGGCCGCCGGGGGCTGCCCGTCGGGTGTATCAAATTAGCAGGTACTTATACGCCGTACGGAATCCAGACGTTCTTCACTTGCGAGGCATGCTGCAGCACCGTCTTGCCGCAAGCCTGCTTCGCATCGAACCAGTCGCGGCCCTTCGCGCCGCCGGTCCAGGTGCGCTTCAGCGACTCGGCCGACAAACGCTCGACTTCCGCGCAGCCCTCAAGCGAACCGTCGTGGCGCCACACGGCATCCACGTCGAAGTGCGAAGCCAGCGTGCGCGCCAGTTCATCGGCCGAACCGGTGACGATGTTCAGCGCGCCGCCCGGCAGGTCCGAGGTGTCCAGCACCTGGTACAGGTCCAGCGCGGACAGCGGATGCGCTTCCGACGGCACGGCGATCACGCGGTTGCCCAGCGCCAGGGCCGGGGCCACCAGCGAGATGAAGCCCAGCAGCGGGTTCTCGTTCGGGCAGATGATGCCGATCACGCCGACCGGTTCGTTCAGCGCCACGGTGATGCCGTGCATCGGCGGCTGGTGTGCCAGGCCGTCGTGCTTGTCGGCCCATGCGGCCCAGTAGAACAGGCGCTCGATCGAGGCTTGCACCTCGGCGGCGGCGTTCTTCGAACCGGTCTGCTGGGCAATGCGGGCGGCGAATTCGTCGGCGCGCACGGCCAGGTTCTCGGCGATGTAGTACAGGACCTGGGCGCGGTTGTGCGCGGTGGCCTTGGACCAGCCGGCGGCCTTGTGCGCGGCTTCGACGGCGTTGCGGATGTCCTTGCGATTACCCTCGCCGATATCGGCCAGGAAGCTGCCGTTCGCGCCCATGATCGGGCGGCTGTAGGCGCCGTCCGGGCGCGCCTGCTTGCCGCCGATGTAGAGCTTGGCGGTGCGGTCGACGGCGAACGGATTGCCTTCTTCCGACTGCTTCACTTTACCCTTCTCTGCCACGACCGGAACGGCCGGGCGGCGGTCTTCCGCCAGCGGGGTCAGGTACTCGTACATGCCCTCCTTGCCGCCTTCGCGGCCGAAGCCCGATTCCTTGTAGCCGCCGAAGCCGCAGGCCGCGTCGAACTGGTTGGCGGTGTTGATCCACACCACGCCGGCCTTGATGGCGGGCGCCACGTCCAGCGCCAGGCTGATCGACTCGGTCCACACGCAGGCGGCCAGGCCGTACACGGTGTTGTTGGCCAGCTGGACCGCTTCGCCCGGGGTGCGGAAGCTCATCGCCACCAGCACCGGGCCGAAGATTTCGGTCTGGGCCACGGCGGCCGAGGTCGAGGCGCCGGTGATCAGGGTCGGCAGGAACCACGAGCCGCCGACCGGCATCTCGCAGGCCGGCTGCCAGACTTCGCAGCCCTCGGCGCGGGCCGCTTCGACCAGGCCGGTGATGCGCTGCTGCTGCACCGGATCGACCAGGGCGCCGATGTCGTTCGATTTATCGAGCGGCGAGCCGACGCGCAGGTTGTGCATGCGCGCCTTGACCTTCTCGATGAAGCGCGGGTAGACCGATTCCTGCACCAGCAGGCGCGAGCCTGCGCAGCAGACCTGGCCCTGGTTGAACCAGATCGAATCCACCAGGCCTTCGACGGCGGCGTCCAGGTCCGCATCTTCGAAGACGATGAAGGGCGACTTGCCGCCCAGTTCCAGCGACAGCTTCTTGCCGGTGCCGGCGGTGGCCTTGCGGATGATGCGGCCGACTTCGGTCGAGCCGGTGAAGGCCAGCTTGTCGATGCCCGGGTGGTTGACGATGGCTTCGCCCACGCGGCCGTCGCCGGTGACGATGTTGACCACGCCCGCCGGCACGCCTGCCTGTACGCAGATCTCGGCGAACAGCAAAGCGGTCAGCGAGGTGAACTCGGCCGGCTTGAACACGATGGTGTTACCCGCGGCCAGGGCCGGGGCGATTTTCCACGCCAGCATCAGCAGCGGGAAGTTCCACGGCACGATCTGGCCGACCACGCCGACGGCGCGGTAGTCGGCGAATTCTTCCGACTGCAGCTGGGCCCAGCCGGCGTGATGGTAGAAGTGGCGCGCCGCCAGCGGCAGGTCGGCATCGCGGGTTTCGCGGATGGTCTTGCCGTTGTCCAGGGTCTCGAGCACCGCGAACAGGCGCGCGTGCTTCTGCAGCAGGCGTGCCAGCGCGTACAGCACCTTGGCGCGGCCGTGGCCGCCCATGGCCACCCAGCCCGGCTGGGCGCGGCGAGCGGCTTCGACGGCGCGGTTGACGTCGTCCGAAGTGGCCTGCGTCACCTGCGCCAGTTCGCTGCCGTCTGCCGGGTTGAAGGAGCCGAAAGTCTCGCTGGCTTCAGTCCAGGCGTTATCGATGAACAGGCCGAAACGGCGGCCATGCTGGTCCAGCCACGCTTGCGCTTCCTTGGTGCTTTCGGGTGCGGGACCGTAATCCATAGTCTGAAGAATCTCTTTAATTGTTGGCATGACGAATCCGTAGGAATTAGGGTTGCGCGTGGCGGTGGGCGGCCGAGTAGTAGCCGGTCACGTGGTGCTCGAGCTGGCGCTCGATGTCGGTCAGCAGGCTGGAGGCGCCGATGCGGAACAGGTGCGGTTCCAGCCACTCGTTGCCCAGCTCTTCCTTCATCACGGTCAGGTACTGCAGCGCGGATTTCGCGGTGCTGACGCCGCCGGCCGGCTTGTAGCCGACCTTGAAGCCGGTACGCTCGTAGTATTCGCGGATCGCGCGCACCATCACCAGCGACACCGGAATCGTCGCGTTGACGCCTTCCTTGCCGGTCGAGGTCTTGATGAAGTCGGCACCTGCCATCATGCAGACCCAGGATGCCTTGGCCACGTTTTCCAGCGTGACCAGGTCGCCGGTCGCCAGGATGGCCTTCACGTGCGCTTCGCCGCAAGCCTGGCGGTAAGCGACCATCTCGTCGTACAGCGCCTGCCAGTTGCCGGTCAGGACGTGCTGGCGGGTGATCACGATGTCGATCTCGGTTGCGCCGGCGGCCACCGACAGTTCGATCTCGCGCAGCTTGGTTTCCATGCTCGACAGGCCGGCCGGGAAGGCGGTCGACACCGCGGCGATCGGCAGGCGGCCCTTCAGCACCTGCACGGCCGGGGTGATCATCTCGTGGTACACGCAGACGGCGCCGGTGGTGAGCGAGTCCAGGCCCAGCGCCTGCATCAGGTCGGTACGCAGCGGGCGCATCGCCTTCATGCACAGGCGCTCGACGCGGCCCGGGGTGTCGTCGCCGGACAGGGTGGTCAGGTCGATGCACTGGATGGCCTTCACCAGCCAGGCCGCCTGGTAGTCCTTCTTGACTGTGCGGCGGTTCGCCAGGCTGGCGGCGCGGCGGTCGGCGGCGTTGCGGTTGACCTTCAGGTGGTTGATCCAGCCCAGGTCGAGGCCGATGGCCGTATTACGTTTGAAGTCGAGGTTCGGGCTCATAGCAGGGCAGTTCCGTTCGAGAGAGGTTTGACGCCGAGGTGTTTGGCGAGCGTTGCGCCGATGTCGGAGAAGGTGTCGGCAACCGGCAGCTCCTGTGCGGGCGCGGCCGGGCCGAAGAACAGCATCGGGATGTGTTCGCGGGTATGGTCCGAGCCGGGCCAGGTCGGGTCGCAGCCGTGGTCGGCGGTGATCACGACCAGGTCGCCTTCCTTGAGCTTGGCCGTGAATTCCGGCAGGCGCGCGTCCAGTTCGTGCAGCGCGTTCGAATAACCGGCGACGTCGCGGCGGTGGCCGAAGTGCATGTCGAAGTCGACGAAGTTCACGAAGGTCAGCGACTTGTCGCCGGCGGTGTCCGCCACTTCGAGCAGGCGGTCGAACAGCGCCATGTTGTCGGCGCCCTTGATCAGTTGCGTGACGCCCTGCCCTGCGAAGATGTCGCTGATCTTGCCGAGGGCGATGACCTCGCCGCCCGCGTCCTTGACGTGGTCCAGCAGGGTCGGCGCGATCGGCGGCACGGCGTAGTCGTGGCGGTTGCTGGTGCGCTTGTAGTTGCCGTTGGCGCCCGTGAACGGACGCGCGATCACGCGGCCGATGTTGTAGGGCTTGACCAGTTCATAAGCGGCTTCGCAGACTTCGTACAGGCGCTCGAGGCCGAAGTGCTCTTCGTGCGCGGCGATCTGCAGCACCGAGTCGGCCGAGGTGTAGAGAATCGGCTTGCCGGTGGCGACGTGCTCGTCGCCCAGTTCGTTGATGATCGTGGTGCCCGAGGCGTGGCAGTTGCCCAGCCAGCCCGGCACGCCGGTCAACTCCTGCAGCTTGTCGGTCAGCTCTTGCGGGAAGCTCGGCACGGTCTTGGGGAAATAGCCCCAGTCGAAACGCACCGGCACGCCGGCGATTTCCCAGTGGCCGCTCTGCGTGTCCTTGCCGGTCGACTGTTCGCGGGCGACGCCCCAGGCGCCGCTGAAGCCTTCGCGTTTTTCGAAACCAGCCGGCCACTGGCCGCTGGCCTTGTGCGCGGCGGCGCCGAGGCCGATGGTTTCCAGGGTCGGCAGCGACATCGGCTGGCCTTCCTTCGCGGCCCATTCGGCGATGTGGCCGAGGGTATTGGCGCCTGCGTCGCCGTACTTGTCGGCGTCCGGCAGCGCGCCGAGGCCGAAGGAGTCAAGCAGGAGGATGAATGCGCGTGACATATAAGTTATCTCGTCAAGTTACCCGTCATTCCCGCGAAAGCGGGAATCCATACTGAACGGCTAGATCACCTCAGCATGGGTTCCCGCTTTCGCGGGAACGACAGAGCAGGTTAAGCAGTCGTCGTGGTGGTACCCAGGCGTTCGATGAAAGCGTGCATCAGCGCCACCAGGTCCTTGGCCGCGATCGCGGCGTACTTCAGGGTCTGCTCGTGCGACAGCGGGAACGGGGTCAGGCCTTCGGCCAGGTTGGTGATGGCGGACATGCCGGCCACTTTCAGGCCGCAGTGGCGGGCGGCGATCACTTCCGGCACCACCGACATGCCGACCATGTCGGCGCCCATGGTACGGAAGGCGCGGATCTCGGCGGCGGTTTCGAAGTGCGGGCCGGGGGTCGACAGGTAGACGCCTTCGTGCACGGTGATGCCCTTCTCGGCAGCCACGGCCTTCACCAGTTCACGGGTTTCGGCATCGTAGGCATTGGCCATACTGAAGAAGCGCGGGCCGAAGCGGTCGTCGTTCGGGCCGGCCATCGGGCTGCCCGGCAGCAGGTTGATGTGGTCGGTCAGCACGACGATGCTGCCGGCGTCGACTTCCGGACGCAGCGAGCCGGCGGCATTGGTCACGAACAGCAGTTCGCAGCCGATCAGCTTCAGGGTACGGACCGCGGAAGTCATCACGCTGGCGCCATAGCCTTCATAGAAGTGGCCGCGGCCCTTCATGCAGGCGACCGGCACGCCGGCCAGGGTGCCCAACACCAGTTCGCCGGCATGGCCGTGCACGGTGCTGATCGGGAAGCCAGGCAGATCGGCATAGCTGATCGCCACCGCGTCCGTCATCTGCTCGGCCAGCACGCCGAGACCGGAGCCGAGGATGAGCGCCACACGCGGCGTGAAACCGGGCTTGCGGGCACGGATGACGTCGGCGGCTTCGAATGGGGTGTTGCTGAGCATGGATGGCTTCCTTTGAATTGCTGGATTGAGGTGTCGTGCTGGATGGACCGGAGAGGCCGTTACTGCGGGTGTCGCACGGAAAGCGGGAGTCCGGTGCACCAAATTAGTCAAACTATGCATTATCGTGGATTGGTATGGCAAATACCAAATTTTTGCTCGATTTATATTTAGAAGGTATAAATAAGCTATTCCGAATATTCACTTACAGATACATCCTTGCGTTGACGCTCGACAAACAAGTGTTTAACATCGCAAACAATTGTTTATACCCATCCTATCGTGACTGAGCACTCAAAAAAACAACAGCTATATGAGCTGATCCGCGCGAACCCCTTCATTTCGCAGCAGGAGCTGGCGGACAACCTGGGCCTGTCGCGCTCGGCCGTCGCCGGCCATATTGCCGGCCTGATCCGCGAACGCAAGCTGCTCGGACGCGCCTATGTGCTGCCGGACCGCCGCCCGGTCACCTGCGTCGGCGCGGCCAACCTCGACCGCAAGCTGCGTTCGCTGGCCGGCATCGCCCTGCACACCTCGAACCCGGCGAGCCAGAGCGAATCCTTCGGCGGCGTCGCGCGCAACATCGCAGAGAACCTCGCACGCCTGGGCACGCCTGTTGCTTTATTGACTGCGACCGGCAAGGACAGCTCGGGCGCGGCCCTGCTCGCGCATGCGCAAAGCCTGGGCATCGATACCGGCGGCACGCTGCAGCTGCCCGACCTGGCCAGCGGCACCTACACGGCGGTGCTGGACCAGGATGGCGAGATGGTGGTGGCGCTGGCCGACATGGCCCTGTACGACCGCCTCGACCCGGCCTTCATCGACAGCTGCCAGACCCGCATCGCGACCAGTGCGCTGGTGGTGGCGGACCTGAACCTGCCTTTGGCAACGGTGGATGCCGTGATGGCCCAGGCGCGCCGCGCGGAGGTGCCGCTGGTGCTGGTGGCAGTGTCCGAGCCGAAGATGGCGCGCCTGCCCCAGGACCTGTCCGGCGTACGTCTCCTGATCCTGAACCGCGGCGAACTCGCGGCGCGGGTCGGGCGCGCGCTGGCCAGCGAGACGGAGCTCGACGCGGCCGTGCTTGAGGTGCGGGCCCAGGGCGCGCGCGACCTGATCGTCACGCGCGGCGCCGAGGGCGTGCTGTACACCCGCGGCGGCGACATTGTGCGTCTCTATGCCCACGGCGCGGACGTGGTCGACGTTACCGGCGCCGGCGATGCGTTCGCGGCGGCCGTGTGCTGGTCCTTGATGCAGGATGGCGATGACCTCGAGCTGGCCTGCTGGCGCGGCCTGAAACTCTCTGCGCTGACACTCAGCGTGCCGGAAACCGTGCACCCGCGGCTCGGCCCCGACACACTCATGAACACGAACACGAACACCCAGGACTGAACCATGCAAAGCTTCCTCCAGTTTTCCCCCGAAGTGCAGGCCGCCCGCGCTGCCGGCAAGCCCATCGTCGCCCTCGAGTCGACCATCATTTCGCACGGCATGCCCTACCCGCAGAACGTGCAGACCGCGCGCGAAGTCGAGCAGGTGATCCGCGACGCCGGCGCGGTGCCGGCCACCATCGCCATCATCGATGGCCGCATCTGCATCGGCCTGGCCGACGACCAGCTCTAGCTGCTGGGCCAGTCCAGGGATGCGATCAAGGTCAGCCGCCGCGACCTGGCCTACGTGCTGTCGCAGAAGAAGCTCGGCGCCACGACGGTGGCCGCCACCATGATCTGCGCGCAGCTGGCCGGCATCGAAGTCTTCGTCACCGGCGGCATCGGCGGCGTGCACCGCGGCGCCGAGACCAGCTTCGACATCTCGGCCGACCTGCAGGAACTGGCGCAGACCGGCGTGGCAGTGGTGTGCGCGGGCGTGAAGTCCATCCTCGACATCGGCCTGACGCTCGAATACCTCGAGACCCACGGCGTGCCGGTGGTGAGCGTGGGCCAGGCCGCCTTCCCTGCATTCTTCACGCGCGACAGCGGCTTCAAGGCCGACTTCCAGCTCGACACGCCGGAAGAACAGGCGCGGTTCATCCGCACCAAGTGGCAGCTCGGCCTGGCGGGCGGCGTGGTGGTCAGCAACCCGGTGCCGGAAGCATCCGCCATGAAGAACGAAGAGATCGACGCCATCATCGCCCAGGCCCTGCGCGAAGCGGATGAACAGGGCGTGAAAGGCAAGCTGGTCACGCCCTTCCTGCTGGCGCGCATCAAGGAACTGACAGGCGGGCGCAGCCTCGTCACCAATATCGCGCTCGTCAAGCACAACGCCCTGGTCGGCGCGAAGCTGGCCGTGGCCCTGAACGCACTCTGAAAAGACCTCCATGTCGATCGACCTGAAGCAGCTGAAATACTTCCTCGCGGTGGCCGAAGAAAAAAGCTTCAGCCGCGCCGCCGAGCGCCTGCACATCTCGCAGCCGCCGCTGTCGCAGCAGATCATGAAGCTGGAGAGCGAACTGGGCGTGCGCCTGTTCGCACGCACCACGCGCAGCTTCGAGCTGACGGTGGCCGGCAAGGCCTTCATGCAGGAAGCCTCGGACCTGCTGGGCCGGATGCGGATGGCGGTCGACACCATCCGCCAGATCGACCGCGGCGAGGTCGGGCGCCTGCGCGTGGGCATCGTCGGCTCGGCGATGTGGGGCCCGATCCCCGGCCTGCTCGAGCAGTTCCAGAGCCAGTTCCCGCGCGTGACCTGGACCATCCACGAACTCGGTCCGGACGAGCAGTGGGACGCCCTGCGCGGCAAGCAGATCGACGTCGGCTTCTGGCGCGAACCGAAGCGCGAGGAGGACGACCTGAAGCACGCCAACCTGCGCCAGGACCTGTGCTTCCAGGAGAACTACTGCGTCGCCGTGAACGCCCAGCATCCGCTGGCGCGCAAGGACAGCATCGAACTCACCGACATCGCCGGCGAGCCGCTGCTGACCCTGCACCTCGACCAGTCGGCCGAGCCGCGCTACCTGATCCAGTGCTGCGTCAACGCCGGCTTCCAGCCGACCATCTTCCAGGAGGCGGCCGAGCCGCAGACCCTGCTGGCGATGGTCGGTGCCGGCCTGGGCGTGGCGCTTATGCCGGAAACCACCGGCCGCATCGGCTGGCCGGGCGTGCGCTTTTTGCCGATCAGGGGCAATCCGCCATCGGCGAATCTCTACATTACCTATCCGATCCAGGACGATGCACCGGTGGTGAGGGCCTTCCTGAAGATCGTGAATCCGGAAGGGGAATAAACGGCGGTCTTACTGTCGTGGCTTGAACCCAACGCGGCGCGTGTGCGGCAGCGCGTCCGGCGGCATTTTGGTCTAGGCTTTCCTGAACAAGGGAGCCGATCATGCACAAACGTGTTCTTGCGGCCTGCGCCGCCATCTGCACCAGCCTGGCCCTGCCGGCCGCGGCCCAGGATTCCTGGCAATTCAGCTACACCGGCTTTCGCATCCAGGAGACCGGGCAGTTCGAACCGCGGATCAGCTTCGACGGTGCCTTTCGCGGCAGCGATGCCGACCATGACGGCACCCTCGAACTCGGCGAGCTCGAGAACTTCTGGTGGAACGGCTACAGCTATTTCGAAAGCGAGTACTCCGGCTGCTACGGGGCCCACTGCGCGCTGAAGGACTTCCGCTACGAACCCGGTACCGGCCAGCTCTACTTTGACGCCGAATGGAGTTATTCGGACGAAGCCGCGTACAGCCGGACGAAAACCATCGCGGGCGTGAGCCACACCTTCTACGGCGAGACCGGCTACCCGGCGCCCACCAACGGCTCCACCACGGTCTACCTGTGGACCGACCAGACCCGCTTTGCGATCTCGCCGCCGCCGGTGGACGAGCCGGCGATGCTGGCGCTGCTGCCGGCCGGGCTGCTGCTGGTGGGCGTGCTGCGGCGCCGGCGGTGAGGAGGTGCATCATGTGGAAACGCATGCTTCTGGTCCTGTTCACCTTCGCTGCCTGCGTGGGCTTGCCGGCGCGGGCGCAAACCCAGTCCGGCTGGGAGTTCAGCTATACCGGCTTCCAGGAGGCGGGTACCGGGCGTTTCGATCCCGGCTATCGGCTCAACGGTTTTTTCCGCGGCAGCGACGTGGACGGCGACGGTGCGATCGGCCGGCTCGAACTCAGCGGCTTCATCCTGGCCTATTACGACTATTTCGCGGTACCCGGCACGGGCTGTTACGACGCCTGGTGCTGGCTCAACGATTTCCGCTACGACTTGCGCACCGGCCAGCTTTCCTTCGATGCGGAGTCGCACTATTTTGGCGATGCCATGACCGTGTCGACCAGGACCGTTTCCGGCCGCGACATCGCCACGCATGAAGAACGCGGGTACTCGCCGCCCTTCGTCACTTCGGATTCGGTCTGGCAATGGACCGACCAGACCCGCTTTGCGATCTCGCCGCCGCCCGTGGACGAGCCGCCCATGCTGGCGTTGTTGCCTGCCGGGCTGCTGCTCGGCGCTGCCTTGGTTAGAATGCGTGCTCGATCACTTTTGAAAGCACCACGATGAAACGAACCGACCTGGCCAAGGCCGATGCCAAGAAACTGCAGCACCAGGCGGGCCCGCGCGCCCTCCCCTCCGGCTCGGCCGCGACCCAGCAGCCCGACCGCCGCGAACAGCGCGAGCGCGACCGGGCCCTGGGACTGGTGCCGTTCGCGGTCAAGCTCAACGGCGACCTGGTCAAGCAGTTGCAGGCCCTGGCGCAGGAACGCGGCGTCGATATGAATGCGCTGGTGGCCGAGGTACTGCAAAAAGGCCTGGCCGACTAAGACTCAATGCGTGGCGCCGCCCGCCAACCCCACATCGGTGTCCACCGCCAGCGCCACCTCCACCGCCACCCGCAATCCCGCCACGATATCGTCCAGCGTCATGGCCGGCGTCGGCTCGGCATAGCGCACCACCTGCTCCGGCAGGAAAGGCACGTGGATGAAGCCCGCCTTCACGGCTCGCCCGCGCAGGTGGTGCATCAGCGCATAGAACACGTGGTTGCACACGAAGGTGCCGGCGGTCTGCGACACGCCCGCCCTAATGCCCTGTTCGCGGATCGCCGCCGCCATGGCCTTGATCGGCAGGGTCGTGAAATAGGCCGCCGGACCATCGGCGGCGATCGGCACGTCGACCGGCTGCTGCCCGGCGTTATCCGGAATGCGGGCGTCATCGACGTTGATGGCGATGCGTTCGATCGAGATCTCCGGACGGCCGCCGGCCTGGCCCACCGCGATGACGACATCGGGCCGGACCTCGTCGACGGCTGCAAGCAGCGCCCCGGCGGCACGGCCGAACACACAAGGCAGTTCGCGCGCCACTACCTTGAATCCGCCCCCGGACCAGCCGTCCAGCAAACGCACGGCCTCCCACGAAGGATTGGTGGCGGCGCCATCGAAGGGTTCGAATCCGGTCAGCAGGACGGTTTTCATGTCGGTCATCGGTACATCAGGAAGTACAGCAGGACGATATTCGCCAGCAGCAGCGGCAGCGCGGTCGGCAGCTGGGCCTTGATCACGGCGTTCTTGTCCGGCAGCTCGAGCAGGGCCGCCGGCACGATGTTGAAGTTGGCCGCCATCGGCGTCATCAGGGTGCCGCAGTAGGCGCTGAACATGCCGATCGCCGCCATCACGGCCGGATTCGCATGATACACCCCGACCAGCACCGGAATCCCGATGCCGCCCGCGATCACGGGGAAGGCCGCGAAGCCGTTGCCCATCACGACCGTGAACAGCGCCATGCCGATGCAGAAGGCGGCGCAGGCGACCAGGCGCGAATCCATCGGAATGTACGAGGTGGTGATATGGGCCACCGCCTTGCCGACGCCGGCCTCGGAAAACAGCAGCCCGAGCACCGCCAGCATGTGCGGCAGCACCACGGCCCAGCTCATCGCGTCGATCAGGCGGCGCGCCTCGCGCACGCCCTGCAGCGGCGTCGCGCGCGTGAGCCAGCAGGCCAGCGCCAGCGCGGCGATGGAGCCGCAGCCCATGCTCACCAGGGTCAGGTTCTTCGGATCCAGTAAAGGTGTCGCATCGATGCGCACGTCCTTCAGCAGGGTCGAGCCGATCATCGTCACCACCGGGATCGCCAGCGCCGGCACCAGCAGCTTGTGGCCGAGACGTGCCGCACTGGCGCGCCTACCCTCTTCCGGCGGCAACGTGGCCTTGCCACCCTTGACCAGCCCGGCCCCCGCCACCAGCGCCATCGCGACCATCAGCAGGCCCGTGGCCGCCGGCGGCAGGCGTGCCCCGGCCAGATAGAGCAGCGCGTACAGGCCCCAGAACAGCGCACTGGTGAAACGGCGCGGGTTGCTGCGGTCGCGCAGGTTCATGATGGCCGTGGCTGCGAACAGCAGGCCGACCAGGATATAGAAATCGTCGAGCGCCAGGATCATCGTGCCGCTCCCGCTTTCGTCGACACTACGGCACCGCGCAGGATGCGGGCGTCAAGCCGGCGCAGGTTCCAGGCGTGGATGACGAAGGCCGTGACCGCGGTCGGGATGCCCCACAGCGCCATGTGCAGCGGATCGACTTCCAGCCCCTCGGCGCGCAGGATGGTCTGCATCAGCACGATGGCGCCGAAGGCCACGAACACATCCTCGCCGAAGAACAGGCCGACGTTGTCGGTGGCGGCGCTCATCGCGCGGATGCGCTGGCGCATCGCCTCGTCCAGCTTGACACCGCGGGCCTCGGCCGCGGCTTCGGCCATCGGCGCCACCAGCGGCCGCACCATGTTCGGATGCCCGCCCAGGCTGGTCAGGCCGAAGGCGGCGGCCAGCTCGCGCACCAGCAGGTAGACCGTCAGCAGGCGGCCGGTGGTGGCGGAGCGGATCTTCGCGATGCTGGCCTGCGCGTGTTCCTTGAGTCCGGCGCGCTCGAGCAGGCCGATCGCCGCCAGCGGCAGCAGCAGGATCAGGGGCAGATTCCGTGTTTTCACGAAGGCCGTGCCGAGCGATTCCAGCAGGTGCAGCGGCGACAGGCCGCCGGCCACCCCGGTCACGCCGCAGGCGGCGATCACGACCAGCACTGGATTGGCGCGCAGCAGGAAGCCGGCGACGACGACGGCAATGCCGAGCAGGGGCCACAGGTTGACGGCAGTGTGCATGGGTCTCCATTGCGTTTTGTTAGCGCGGAGATATTACCTCAGCTCGAGAACAGCGCAGCGAATGGATGAGAGATGTCGTCGCAACCCACGGCAGCGTGGCTTTTGGGCCAGAGAGACGGCCCCTGCATGAACGCGCCCTATCCGCTTTGCGTGCGCGCATGCCGGATTGTCGCGCGCCCGCTATGCTCGATGGGTCATCGACGGGAGACACGCTATGAAGCTGCCCATGAAGCCTGCCATGAAATCGCTCTTGCGCTGCGCGGCATTGGTGTCCGCGCTCGGCCTCGCCAGCTGCGGCGGCGACGTCGGCATCGGCGTCGGTGTCGTCTGGCACGACGGCCCCGATTACCCCTGGCCCAACCATCCCGACTGGCCCAGCTGGCCCGACCGGCCCCAGGGCGCCACCGGCCTGTTCCCCATTGCCGGGGATGTCTGCGGCGTCTGTTCGGGTTCGAAGGACGGCACCGGCTCGGGTGCGCGCTTCAATGCGCCGGAAGGCATCGCCGCGGACACGCTGGGCAACCTGTACGTGGCGGAGCCGGCCAGCGCTACCGTTCGCAAGGTCACGCCGCAGGGCGCGGTCACGACCCTGGCCGGTGCGCTGGGCGCGGTCGGCTACGCGGACGGCAACGGCAGCGCCGCGCGCTTCAACCAGCCGTCCCGGCTCACCACGGACACGCAAGGCAATGTCTACCTGACCGATACCGGCAACTCGGTGGTGCGGCGGATCACGGGGGCCGGCGCGGTCGGCACGGTGGCCGGCAACGGCACCTGCGGCAGCGTCGATGGGCGCTCTACTACCGCCCAGTTCTGCAACCCGAAAGGCATCGTACTGGACCGCCGCGGCAACCTGTGGATCACCGATACCGGCAACCACACGGTGCGCCGCATCGATCTCGACGGCAATGTCACCACGGTGGCGGGCTCGCCGGGCGTGTGCGGCAGCGCGGACGGCCGCGGCGGCACGGCGCGCTTCTGCAACCCGCAGGACGTCGGCGTGGACGAATGGGATAACGTGTACGTGGTCGATACCGGCAACTCGACCATCCGGATGATCAATCCGAAAGGGGAAGTGAGCACGCTGGCGGGCCAGGCCGGCCAGTGCGGGGCGCTGGATGGCAGCGCGACCGTGTCGCGGCTGTGCGCGCCGAGCGGTATCGCGGTCGAGGGCAACGATCTGTATATCGCGGACACCGGCAACGCCACCATCCGCAGGATCAACCTCGACAACGTGACCAGCACGGTGGCGGGCGTGGCCGGCCGTCAGGGCATCGCCCTGGGCGCCCTGCCCGGCGGCCTGGACCGGCCGGCAGGCGTGGCGCGCGCGCCGGACGGCTCGTTTGCGCTCACGACGCACAACTTGGTCGTGAAGCTGCTGCCGGAAAAATAGAGTGGTTTCAGTCTGGCTTGACCGGGGTGCTCGCGTCCTTGCCCACCACCGTGGTCCACGGACGCACGATCCAGCTCTGGACGAGACCTTCGGTCACGTAGGGATCGGCTTTCGCAAAGCGCTCCGCCACTTCCGGCGAGTCGCCCTGGAACAGCAGGACGGCGTAGTCGGCGGGATCGGCCAGGGCGCCAGCGATCACGATCTCGCCGCGCTGCTCGGCTTCCCAGGCCAGTTTCAGGTGTTCGTTGCGGAATTCGCCGCGGCGGGTGAGGTAATCGGGGGCCAGTTCGTACATCAGCAGATAGTGCACATCGTCTCCAGAAGTTGCGGAAGGGATCAAAATGACTGGCCATCTTAACCGATACCATGGCCCCATGAAACGTCACCTCATCACCCTGGGCGCCCCGACGACTGCCGACGGCGTCGTCACCTCGGCCTCGAGCTTCATGTCCGTCGACGGCGCCCGTATTGCCCTCGAAGGCGACGAAGTCAGCTGCCATGCCTGCGGCAGTACCGGCCTCATCCGCTGCACGGGGCCGCGCACGCCGGAGCGCTTCAACGGCCGCCTGCTTGCGCTGGAAAACGACGAGTGCGTCTGCAACTGCGCTACACCGCCCAGGCTGGTGCCTGACCAGACCCTGCGCTACCAGACGGTCGAAGACGCTGCCTCCTAGCTACTGTGCGGGGGCGGCTGTGGCCTTGTGCCACACTGCCCACTCCCCTCGACATTCCGCACACGCCCCATTTCACGGAGGAACACATGCCCAAATCGACCTTTGCCGGCCATCCGCTGCATCCGATGCTGATCGTGGCGCCCGCCGCCCTGATTCCGTTCGGCTTCATCCTGGACGCGATGGCGCGCTCCACCGACAACGACGACTACGCCAACGCCGGTTTCTACAGCCTGACGGGCGGCCTGATCGGCGGGCTGGCGGCCGGCGTCGCCGGGGCCATGGATTACATGGCGATCGAGTCGGAAACCGAGGTCAAGCGCACGGCGAATGTGCATGCGATCCTGAACGGCGGCGCGCTGGCGCTGACGGCGGCGAATGTCGCCATGCGCCGCAACGAACACAAGCACGCCCCTACCGGCGCCACACTGGCGATGGGCGCGATCGCAGCCCTGGGCGTGTTCGTGTCCGGCTGGTTCGGCAGCAAGATGGTCTACGAACAGGGCATGCGCGTGAAAGGCGTCAGCCCGGTCGAGGACAAGCCCGACGTCAAGACCCTGCCCGCCGACGAGCGCGTCGAGCAGGCCTTGCACAAAGTGGAACACTACGCGCCGTCCGCCGGACCAACGATGCACTGAGCAAAGGACCGGGTGTCCTGCAGCCTCGCCGTCGACGTGATATTGTTGTGTTATGGCAACGTTGCGCAGGTAAATAACAAGCCGCCATGGCTTTGTACCTCAGCGCACAGAACGTTTCACGATGGCAGAGGTAGACTGAAAGCATGGACACTCGGAAAAAAGTAGCGGCGGGAATGGCTGGCTTTGCCAGCATGCTGTGGCTGGGCCTCACGGCCGCGGTCGCGGCCAACCAGCGCCGCCTGGTGTTCAACCCGACCGTCGAGCGTGAAGTGAAAAGCCCGCGCAGCAGCGGCCACCGCACCCGTCCGGTGGTGCTGCGCGCCGCCGACGGTACCCGCCTCTGCGGCTGGCTGATGACGCCCAAGATTCCTGGTCCGCACCCGGCCGTCGTCTACTTCGGCGGCCGCTCCGAGGAAGTGTCCTGGGTGGTGCGCGATGCCGGCAAGCTCTTCCCCAACATGGCCGTGCTGGCCGTGAATTACCGCGGCTACGGCGAATCCCATGGCGATCCGGCCGAGATCCGCATGATCGAAGACGGCTGCATGCTGTTCGACTGGATGGCGGCGCGCGCCCACGTGGATCCGCATCGCATTGCCGTGGTCGGTCGCAGCCTGGGTTCCGGTGTGGCGGTGCAGGTGGCAAAGGAGCGTCCGGCACATTCGGTGGTCCTGATCACGCCCTACGATTCGATCCTGGCGATCGCCAAGCGCAAGTTCCGCGTGATGCCGATCGAGTACATGCTGCGCCACCGCTTCGAGTCGATCAAGTACGCGCCGGCGCTGAAGGCCCCTACCTATGTGTTGCGCGCCGCCTTCGACGACGTGGTGCCGCACTCGCATACCGACCAGCTGGTCGCCAAGCTGGCCCAGCTGTGCGGGGACGACATCGTGCCCGAGTCGGACCACATGAACATTCCCTATCTGGAAGAAACGCAGAGCCGCATCGCGAACTTCCTGACATCCCAGTTCGGCAAATCGCTGGCCGAAGCCGCCGCGGCCGGCAGCCCGGCCGCGGAACAGGTGCAGGCCCAGGTACAGGCCGAAGCCCAGGTGCAGGCCATCGCCGCCGCCGCCGGCGTCATTCCCGCACCGGCCATTGCCGCCGCCGCCATCGATGCGGCCCCGGTTCTCCTGCCGCCGCCTGGTGCCGGGATCCCCGTCGCCATCCTTCCCGCAGCCGACCTCCCCCTCTCCGCTAATAAATAGAGCACAAGCTCTAGCTTTGCCCGTTTCCGTCATTACGCACAGGGCAAGAGCTGTGGTTTTCTGTTAGAAACACCTGAAAAGGTGCACTATTTATATTTCAACTAAATAAATTGCGAAGTAAAATCGTATTTGCCACGAATAAACGTGCTGATGCATAGTTTGCAAAGCTGAAGGTCTCCGGACTGCGCCCATGCGCCCGGCCTCGACCGCGATACAAATCGTAACGACAGGATACATCTAGATTTGACAAAATCCGCTGGCACAGGGCCGCGGATTGCTGGTCCTTGCTTTGCCGCTTCCCATCGCAGCCGTTGCGCCGGGTACAATATCAGGATTCCAGGAGCCATTTACATGAAATTCAAGCAACTCAGTATGACGATCGCGGCCGCATTGTGCGTCGCCGGTAGCGCCGCAGGCTCGGCAACTGCAGCAGGCGCACCGAAGCTGGGCATCGTCTACGACGCCGGCGGCAAGTTCGACAAGTCGTTCAACCAGTCGGCAGCCGAAGGCATTGAGCGCTTCAAGAAACAAAACGGCATCAACGTCTTCGAAGCCCAGGCCAGCAGCGATACCCAGGCCGAGCAGGTGCTGCGCGGCCTCGCCCGCAAGAAGCTGGACCTGATCATCTCGGTCGGCTTCTCGCAGACCCAGGCCGTGCAGAAGATCGCCGCCGAATTCCCGGCCGTGCACTTCGTGATCATCGACGGTAACGCCACCGGCAAGAACGTGAATTCGATCCTGTTCAAGGAACAGGAAGGCTCCTACCTGGTCGGCGTGGCCGCCGCGATGGCAGCCAAGTCGGGCAAGATCGGCTTCGTCGGCGGCATGGACATCCCGCTGATCCGCGCCTTCGAATGCGGCTACGCGCAGGGCGCCAAGGCCGTCAATCCGAAGATCGACGTGCAGCAGAACATGGTCGGCACCACCGCAGCTGCCTGGAACGACCCGGCCAAGGGCGGCGAGCTGGCGCGTGCGCAGTTCGACCGCGGCGCCGACGTGGTGTTTGCCGTGGCCGGCGGTTCGGGCCTGGGCGTGATCCAGATGGCCAAGACCAAGGGCAAGCTGGCGATCGGCGTCGACTCGAACCAGAACGACATCCAGCCGGGTTCGGTCCTGACCTCGATGGTCAAGAACGTCGGCAATGCCACCTACGACGCCCTGATGCAGGCCAAGAACGGCCAGTTCGCTTCCGGCGTGACCTACAAGGGCCTGAAGGAAGGCGGCGTCGACTGGGCACTGGACAAGAACAACCGCGCCGTCGTCCCCGCAGCCATGGAAAAGCGTGTGAACCAGGCCAAGGCCGACATCATCAGCGGCAAGATCAAGGTGGTCGACTATCGCGCCGCCGGTTCCTGCCCGCAGTAAGCCTCTTTCTGATTTAAACAAAGCGCGCCGCGCCGGGATACAACCGGCGCGGCGCGTTTTTGAATAATGCACCCCGTCTTTACTTACTCTGACTACAGATCGCTATGCAGCCAGCCGTAGAATTTCGCAACATTAGCAAAGCCTTCGGGGCGGTGCAGGCGAATGCAGACGTCAGCTTCTCGATTGCCAAAGGTTCGATCCATGGCGTGATCGGTGAAAATGGCGCCGGCAAGTCGACCCTGATGAGCATCCTGTACGGCTATTACAACGCCGACAGCGGCCAGGTCCTGATCGATGGCCAGGCGCAGAACATCCGCACCAGCCACGAAGCCATCGCCCTGGGCATCGGCATGGTGCACCAGCACTTCATGCTGGTCGAGAACATGACCGTGCTCGACAACGTCATGCTGGGCAACGAAGGCGGCTTCAAGCTGGCTGCCAAGCGCGGCGCCGTCGAAGCCAAACTGCGCGAAATCTGCGAACGCTACCGCCTCGACGTGGATCCGCTCGCCACCGTCCACGACCTGTCCGTCGGCGCCCAGCAGCGCGTCGAGATCCTCAAGCAGATCTACCGCAGCGCCAACATCCTGATCCTGGACGAGCCCACCGCCGTCCTGACCGCCCAGGAAACGGCGTCGCTGTTCGAAATCCTGCGCCTGTTCAAGGAACAGGGCAAGACCATCATCCTGATCACCCACAAGCTGCAGGAGATCAAGGACATCACCGACGAGGTGACGGTCATGCGCGCCGGCCGCGTGGTCGGCGCCGTGAAAACCGCCGAGACCTCGAAGGAACAGCTGGCCAACATGATGGTCGGCCGCCCGATCCAGAGCGAACTGCCGCGCGCGCCCTACAAGCCGGGTGCCGAAGTGCTGAAGGTGTCCAATGTGCAGCTGAAGGATGCCAATGGCGTCGCCCTGCTGTCGGACATCGACTTTACCCTGCGCGCGGGCGAAGTGGTGGCGATCGCCGGCGTGTCCGGCAACGGCCAGAGCGAGCTGCTCGAGATCCTGTCGGGCATGCGCCTGCCGACGTCCGGCAAGGTCGAATTCCTCGGCAGGGACCTGCCTTTCGCCGGCCGTTCGAATGCCGACGGCCTGCCCGCCGCCTTCCGTGAGCTGGGTATCGGCCACGTGCCGGAAGACCGCCTGCGCGACGGCGTGATCAAGGATTTCTCGGTCATGCAGAACACCGTGTTCGGCTACCAGGACCATGTCAAGAACCGCTGGGGCCTGTTCGACTTCAAGAAGATCGCGCAGCGCTGCGCCGGCCTGATGCAGGCCTTCGACGTGCGTCCGAACAATCCGGACCTGCGTATCGGCCTGCTCTCGGGCGGCAACCAGCAGAAGGTCGTGATCGCGCGCGAGGTCGCCGCCGGTCCGAAGATGATGCTGGTCGGCCAGCCGACCCGCGGCGTCGACATCGGCACCATCGAGAGCATCCACACCCAGCTGCTGCGCCTGCGCGACGAGGGCGTGGCGATCCTGCTCTCCTCCGTGGAACTGGAAGAAGTGCGCGCACTGGCCGACCGCATCCTCGTGATGTCGGGCGGGCGCATCACCGGCATCCTGCCGATCGAAGAATTCGACACCACCCGCATCGGCCTGCTGATGGGCGGGCTGCACAAGTCATAACATGAAGACCACTGAACTCCCACGCTGGGCCACGGGTTTCGTCCTGCCCATCCTGAACCTGCTGTCGGCGCTGCTGGTGGCGGCGCTCGTCATCCACCTGCTGGGCGAGAGCCCGCTGGAATCGATGCAGATCCTGATCAACAGCGCGATCGTCAATCCGGAAGGACTGGCCTACACGCTGTTCTACGCCTCGACCTTCATCTTCACCGGCCTGGCCGTGTCGATCGCGATGCAGGCGGGCCTCTTCAACATCGGCGCCGAAGGCCAGATGTACGTCGGCGGCCTCGGCATCACGCTGGCCATGCTGGCCTTCGACAGCAGCCTGCCCGCCTGGGCGCTGATCCCGGCCGGCATGATCGGCGCCGCCCTGTTCGGCGGCCTGTGGGCTTTCCTGCCGGGCTACCTGCAGGCCAAGCGCGGCAGCCACGTGGTGGTCACGACCATCATGTTCAACTTCATCGCCGCCAGCCTGATGAACTTCCTGATCGTGAAGTACATGATCCCGGAAGGCCAGCAGAACCCGGCCTCGCGCACCTTCTCCGACGCCGCCGCCATGCCGTTGCTGCAGAACTGGTTCGCCGGTCCCGACGGCACCTCGCCGCTGGGCGACACCCCGCTCAACATCAGCTTCCTGATCGCGATCGTGGCCCTGGTGATCTACGGCGTGGCCGTGTGGCGCTCCTCCTGGGGCTACAAGCTGCGCGCGACCGGCCTGAACCAGCATGCGGCGCACTACGCCGGCGTGAAGATCAGCCGCACCATCATCGTCACCATGCTGGTCTCGGGCGCGCTGGCCGGCCTGGCCGCCGTCAACTCGGTGCTGGGCTCGACCCACTACCTGTCGCTGAACTTCCCGGCCGGCGCCGGCTTCGTCGGCATCGCGATTGCGCTGATGGGCCGCCAGCACCCGGTCGGCATCTTCCTGTCGTCGGTGCTGTTCGGCGCCCTGATCCAGGGCGGCTTCGACCTCTCGCTGGAAAAGCCGAACATCCCGCAGGAAACCTTCATCTTCATCCAGGGCCTGATCATCCTGTTCTGCGGCGCCATGGAAAACTTCTATGGCCCGGCTGTTCTGAAACTGATCAATCTCGGTAAGGGTAAATAAAATGGAAGACCTTCATCTCGCCAGCATCGTCGTCTCGACGATCCGCAACGCGCCGGTGCTGATGTTCGCCGCGATGGCCGGCCTGTTCGCCGAACGCAGCGGCGTGGTCGACATCGGCCTGGAAGGCAAGATCCTGGCCTCGGCCTTCGTCTCCGCCGCCGTCGCCTACACGACCCAGAACCCGTGGTACGGCATCCTGGCCGGCATCGCGGTATCGAGCGCGCTGGCAATGATCCAGGCTTTCGTCGCCATCACCCAGAAGGGCAACCAGCTGGTGTGCGGCATCGCCATCAACATCGCGATGAGCGGCCTGACCTTCGTGCTGGCCCAGTTCTTCTTCCAGCAGGGCGGCCGCACGCCGGACCTGGGCGCGGCGCGCCTGACCGACGTGGTCTTCCCCGGCACCGCGGCCATGGATGGCATTCCCTTCATCGGCTGGCTGTACGGCCACGTGATCGGCGGCCAGTCGATCCTGGTCTACCTGGCCTTCCTGCTGGTGCCGGTGGTGCACTGGGTGGTCTACCACAGCCGCTTCGGCCTGCGCCTGCGTGCCTGCGGCGAGAACCCGCATGCGGCCGATGCGGCCGGCGTCTCGGTCGAGCGCACCCGCTACCTCGCCATGCTGGTGGCCGGCGTGCTGTGCTCCTTCTCGGGCGCCTACCTGGCGATCGTCCAGAGCGGCTTCTTCCTGCGCGACATGTCGGCCGGCGCCGGCTACCTGGCGCTGACCGCCCTGGTGTTCGGCAACTGGCGTCCGATCTACACCGTACTGGGCTGCCTGATGTTCGGCCTGTTCGGCGCGATCCAGATCCAGCTCGAAGGTGTCGACCTGCCGGTGGTCGGCCGCATCCCGGGCTCGCTGATCCAGATGATCCCCTACGTCGTCACGGTGGTCGTGCTGGCCGGCCTGATGGCAAAATCGGTGGCGCCGAAAGCCATCGGCAAGCCGTTCGTCAAATCCCGCTGATCATGCGTGGGCACGGGGTGCCCACCCTACGTTAATGCGTTGCCGTAGGGTGGGCTCCCCGAGCCCACGTCCTGTCTTTATTCCGCCCCTCTAGCTCGCGCCTGCGAACGCGCGAACGTCCACACCAGTCCAACAAAAGCCGACGTGCCGCTCGACTTGCGCATCAACGGACTGTCCTCGTTGGCCGCGCCCGAATACACCTCGTAACGCAATGCCGTGAACAGGCGCAGGTCCGGGTTCAGGCGCAGCGTACCGCCGACGCCGGTCCTCACCAGCATCAAACCGGCATCGGCGCGGTAGGCCGGACGGTCCCCCGTCGCGTACTGCGGTTCGACCTCGTAGAAATAACGGTTCACGCGGCGGTCGCCGAACACCGCGCCCAGCTGGGCTTCCATGGTCCAGCGCGCGCCTTCGCCGCGCTTTTCCCATATCACGCGCGGTTCCATCGTCCAGCCCTGGCGCCGCAGGCCGCCGCGTGCCTCGATCACGGCGCGCAGCGGCAGGTCGAAGCGCAGCCTCCCCTGTTCGCCCAGGTCGGCGAACTTGTATTTCACGCGCGGCCCGAATTCCAGCAGCGTGCCGAGGTCCGGCATGCCGCGCCGCGCTTCGACGTCATCCGAATGCGCCGGCAGCGAGCCGGAAAAGCCGATGTCGAATTCGACCTTGTCGGTGTTGAGCAGGCGCGCGCCGACGCCGTTCTGGTCGGCGCGGAAGACCTTGCCGCGGTAGATCAGGAAAGGCAGAACCAGGCCACGGTTCGAGCGGTCCGATGAACCCGGATAAGCCGGCGTACTGAAACCGGCGGCGCCGATGCCGGCTTCCCACAGGGGCAGATTGCGCTCGACGGGTTCGACGCGTTCACTCTGGGCGGAGGCAAGGCCAGGCAGGATGGAAGCGGCCGCGAGGGCCAGAATGGTAGGTGTGCGCATGAGAATGTCGAAAGATGAATGTTGGCGACATTCTAAAGGGTAGGCATAAAAAAAACCGCCGCGCACCTTGGGTACGCGGCGGTTTGGTACCGATAAAACGGTTTATTGGTAGATGGCCTGCAGCAGCTGCGCCAAATGATAACCACCCTTGATCAGCTGCTCCTTGGCGATCTGCGAGCTCGGCACCGGGTAGTTCTGCGGCACTTCCAGGCTCCAGGTGTAATAGGTCTCGCCCTTCTTGCTGGTCTGCGGCGTGATCTTGCCGACCGTGACGCCGTCGAAGGCCTTCTTCGACACCACCAGCGCATCGTCCGCCCACTGGTAGGGCCAGGTGGCCAGGTCGCCGGTCGCCGATGCGATCGCGGGCTTGCTGTCGATCGCGGCCTGCGCGAACTTTTCCGGGGTCTTGGTCTGGATGCGGCGGAAGGCGTAGTTGACGGTGGTGCTGTCCCAGTAGGAGTGGAAAGGCTTGGTCAGCGCCTGCGGCTTGCCTTCCTTGAGCGGCTTTGCTTCCTCGGCCGGGATGACGTCGGACAGCTTGGCGACCATGCCGCTCAGCTTCTCGTCGTCCATGATGAGGTTATTGCCGCCGCGCGAATCGAAGACCGCGGTTTCGTCGATCTCGGCCTTGGTCTTCGGCACCACGAACTTGCCATCCTTGTTCACGAAGGCCGCGCCCACGTGCAGCGGCTGGTGGATGTCGCCGGTCATGTGGGTGATCAGGATCAGCGCCTGGCGCTTGGTGAACTTGTGCGGATTGGTGGCCGGGGTGTCCTTGCCCTGCAGGACGGCAATCGCCTGCTTCAGGGTCTGCACGATGTCGTCGTCGGCGGTGCCGGCGGCGCCGTCATGGTAGTGGTCCAGCTGGAACGGCACGTCGGTGTAGTGGTATTCGCTGTGCTTCGGATTCGCGTTCACGTACTCGACCATGTCCGGGCTCTGCGGGCCGCAATAGGTGCCCTTCACGCAGTCCGGCCAGCTGGAGATCGATTCCAGGGTTTCGCCCGGATTCAGGATAGCCTTGACCTGCTGTTCGGCCTTGCTGCCCTTGATCAGCTTGTCGGCAATGGCGCCGACCGCACTGTGGCCGTCCCTGCCCCAGGCGAGTGCGTCAGTCGATGCGAAGGCGCCTGCCAGCGCGAGTACACATGCGAGTTTTTTCATGTTCGTTCCTTGTCTTGACGTTGCAGTCATTGGCGCCTTAGCGCACTTTGTTGATACGGGGCTGGGGCGCGGCCAGCGAGGTAGCGCCGATATCCGGGTTCTGCTTCAGGTAAGCGATCAGGGCGTCGAGGTCGCGCATGCCGAGGTCGCGGCGGTTCACGCCCTGGGCCAGGGCCGGGAAGTTGTCGCCGCCTTCGGCCAGGAAGTTGTTGGCCACGATGCGGTAGGTCTTGTTCTCCTCGACCGGCTTGCCGTCCACCTTCAGGCTGCCTGGTACCAGGCGCTGGCCCACCGGACAGGTGCTGTCCCAGGCATACGAGAGGCCGCGCGAGACCTGCAGCATGTACTGGCTATTCCCCGGGCGGTCCCACTGCTGCTCGAGCATCGCGCGCAGCTGCGCGCCGGTGATGTCCAGCACCACCAGGGTGTTGCCGAAGGGGAGAACGGCCTGGGCCTGGCCGAAGCTGACCGTCCCGCCCTCGCCCGCTTCCAGGTCCTTGCGAATGCCGCCCGGGTTCATGAAGCCGAGCTGCACGCCCTGGTCGCGGGTCGCGGCGACGACCGCATCGGCGATCACGTCGCCCAGCGGCGATTCGCCGGAGTCGCTCTCCTTGCGCGCCACGCTGGGCGCGGCGATGCGCGCGACCGGCTTGGCCAGTTCCGCGGTACTGCGCGCGCGCACGTCGCCCAGGTAGGCTTTCAATTGCGCGTCCGGGGTGAATGCGCCCGGCGCCATCACCACGTTGCGCACCTGGATGTCGTCGACGCGTCCGCTGGCGCCGTCGACCGTCATCTTGATCCGCGAGAGCACGTGGCCCGCGTAGTCGGCCTGGGTCACGACGCGGCCGTCGACCTTGCACAGGTAACCCTTGTGCGAGTGGCCGGTGATGACCAGGCGGATTGCCGGGTCGAGCTTCTTGACGATGCCGACGATCGGCCCTTCGAGGCCGTCGCAATAGGTTTTATCGAAGGCTTCGCCGGTGTGGCCGCCTTCGTGGATCAGGACCACGAACACCTGCGCACCCTGGGCGCGCATGGCGGGGATGACCTTGTTGATCGATTCGGCTTCGTCGAGGAAGGACAGACCCTTGATGGCCGAAGCCACCGCCACCGAGGGCGTGTCCTTCAGCACTGCGCCGACCAGTCCGACCTTGACGCCCTTGACGTCGACGATGCGCCAGCCCGGCACCAGGTTCTTGCCGCTCTGGGCGTCGACCACATTGGCGGCCAGGTAGCTGAACCCGGCGCCGCGGAAGTCCTTCGTCAGCTGGCACGCCTTGGCGGGACGCGGCGAATCGCAGCCGCCGTGCTGCTGGCGCAGCAGTTCCTTGCTGCCCTGGTCGAACTCGTGGTTGCCCAGCGAGCTGGCGACCAGTCCCATGCGGTTCATCGCTTCGATGCTGGGCTCGTCCGCGAACATCGAGGACATCGCCGGGCTGGCGCCGATCAGGTCGCCGGCGGCGACGAACAGCAGGTCCTTGTCCTCCTTGCGGAAGGCATCGAGCGCGCCTTTCAGCACGTCGATGCCGCCGGCCTGGATGGTCTGCTTTTTATCGCTGCCGGCCGGCGCATACGTGTACTTGCTCGGCTCGAGATTGCCGTGGAAGTCGTTGAGGGCGACGAGATTGAGTTCGACGGGGCCGCGCGGCGCCGTTGCGGGCGCGCTCGCGCAACCGGCAAGCAGCAAGGCAAACAGCGGTGCCGCGTGGGCAGGACGAAAAACGGTCATGAAGTGAGTCACCTTATCTTGTTGCGGCAGATTCCAAGCGGGGAATTATTGCATGTAATCCAGCCACTGCGGGTCTTTACGGGTCGCAAAATACGCTTCCATAAAGGAAAAACGGCCGGTGTCGCCACCGGCCGTTCTGTCCATCAAGCGTACAGGTTCAGATGCTTAGAACTCGTACTTGACAGTTGCCTGGATCGCCCACTGCGACTCGCCCTTGACCTGGCGGATGTCGTAGTTTTCGACTTGCGGACGGACGGCGTACACGTACTTGCCGCCCTGCATACCGACGTAGTCGACGAAGCTGCGCGCCTGGCCACCGGCGGACTGGAAGGCGACTTCGTTGATATGGCCCCACTTCTTGTTCAGCAGGTTGCCGAAGTTCAGGAAGTCCAGCGAGAAGGACGCCTTGTTACGCTTGAACAGGCCCGGGATTTCCTGGCTGATGCGCAGGTCGAAGCTGTTGGTCCACGGTGCGAAGTCGGCGTTACGTCCGACCACGCCGCCGGCTGCGTTACGCAGTTTCTTGTTGCTGTTGACGATGTCCCAGAACTTCTGCTCGTTGGCGTGGTTGCTGGCGGTATCGCCGTAGAACAGCACTTCACCCGAACCGAAAGCCTTCGGAATGTACATCAGGTCGTTGCCGGCTTCGTTGTCGCCATTCATGTCGTTGTTGAAGGTCCAGCTGAACGGCTTGCCGGAACGGCCTTCGTAGAACAGACCGAAGCGGGTCTTGTACTCTGCAAAGAAGCGCTTCTCGAAGTTGACCAGGAAGTTGACACGATCCTTGACCATGTAGCCCGAGTTGGCTGCCTCGACTTCGTTCGGGTTGAACACAGCACGACCGCGCCAGTTCGAGTACGACACCGAGGAGCTCAGCGGCGAAACTTCGGTGGCATCGGTGCGGCTGTAGGCCACCGACCAGCCGAAGCCCTTGGTCATCGGCTGCGACAGCGAAACCGTTGCCACCTTCGAGTAACCCTTGTCGGTCGACTTGGCGACCAGGACGTTGGCGAAGTTCGAGTTGCTTAGCGCCTTCGAGGTCACCTGGCCGCTCGCGATGCTGACCGTACCGTTGGATGCGGTGAAGTTCTTCGCATCGTAGCCGCCTGCATTCCAGAACATCTGGCGTCCGTCGGCACCGGTGCCGGTCGCACCACCCAGGTTCAGGTTTTCATAATAGATCGCGCTCTTGTTCTTGGCGTACAGGTACTCGGCGCCAACGATCAGGCCATACCACGGCAGTTCGGTTTCGAATGCCACGTTGGACTTCCAGATAGCCGGTTGCTTCAGGTTCGGATCCAGGAAGTCGACCTGCGCTGCCGGCGGAACGCCTGCAACACTCGGCTGCTGGTCCGGATTCATGCTGACCCAGCCATCCCTGGTCGAGCACGGGGTCCGGGCATTGCCGACGGTGCAGCTGATCACGTTGCTTGCAACACCCGGGTTCGAGAACTGGTTCGACACCCAGACGGACGCTGCCGCACCCTGGAACAGGCCGATACCGCCGCGCACCTGGGTCGGACGTGCCGAATCGAACTTGTAGTTGAAGCCGAAGCGCGGCTGCCACAGCTTCTGGCCATCCATGGTCGCGGTATTGTCGTAGCCGAAACCGCCGCTCTGCTTGATGCTGGCGTTCGGCGCGGTCGCGATGTACTTGCCCGGGATTACCGGCTGCGCTGCAGCGGCGTTGCGCAGCGGACGGCCGCCCACACCGGTTTCGTCCACACGCACGCCATAGTTCAGCGTCAGGTTCTTGTTCACGTTCCAGGTGTCCTGGAGGAACAGGCCGGTGTTGCGCATCGAGAACTTGGCAACCGCGTCATCCAGCGATGCCACGCCCGGTGCCGGGATCTGCACGGTGTACGAAGTCGCACGGCCGCGGCGGAAGTTCTCCAGCACTGCCGCTTCGATCTGGGCATTGGTGCCGGTGCCGCACTTGAAGGTGGCCGGCACCGAGGTGTAGCCGCCGATCGCGCCGTAGTCCGCGCAACCGAAGGTGTAGCTGCCGTAGACGTTCTGCAGGTAGGCGTTGTAGATCTTGTTCTTGCTGTTGTCGCCGCCGAACTTGATCTCGTGGTCGCCCAGGCGCCAGTTGCCGCCCGCGTACAGGTCGAGGGTCTTGGTGCCGAGCACGTTCATCTGGCGCGCGTATTCGGTACCGAAGTTGATGTAACGGGTGGTCGTCGGCACGCCTGCGGGCGCGTCAGCCGGCAGCGGACCCGAGAACTGCAGCGACAGCGCCGGCAGGCGCGAGCTGTTGTGCGGCACGGAATCGTAGTTACGCTGCGAAACCTTGAACTCGGTCGAGAAGTCCGGCGTCCAGTCCGAGAACACCTGGCCGACGATGGTCTCGATGCTCTTTTCCTGGTTGTAGGCCGACGAGGTCAGGCCGACGCCGGTCGAGGAATAACCCGGGAAGACCGGATCGGCTTGCGAGGTCTTGGAATAACGCAGGCTGGCGCGGTGGTCGTCGGTGATGTTCCAGTCGAACTTCACCAGCTGCTCGCGCGATTTCATCGGCGCGCCGCCAGCGGTCGTGGTGCCGATGTCGATGCCGTAGACGCTCTTGGCGATCTGCTGGGCCGAAGCGATGGACGACTGGGTGATGCCGACGGTGGTCGCAGCGCCGCTGCCGATCGCACCGTAGTTGGACGATGCGCGGGTGCTGTTGGACTCTTCGCTCAGGGCGAAGATGAACAGCTTGTCCTGGACCAGCGGGCCGCTGGCCCACACGCCCTTGGTGGTCTCGTCGAACTTCGGCGGGGCGCTATAGGTGTCCTTGGTGATGTCGTAACGATCACCGGCCATCGAGTCGTTGCGGTAGACGTAGTAGACGCCGCCTTTCCACTGGTTGGTACCGGACTTGGTGACGGCGTTGACGTTACCGCCGGTGTAGCCCTTCTGGGTCACGTCGTAGTTGGCGACGTTGACCTGCACCGACTGGATCGCTTCGATCGAGATCGGCTGGCGCGCGGTCGGGCTGCCGTTCGACTCCAGGCCGAAGGTGTCGCTGACGTTCACGCCGTCGATGGTGATGGTGTTGTAGCGCGAGTTCTGGCCGGCGACGGACATTTCGCCGCGTTCCTTGTCGGTCTGCGACACGCGCGGGTCGGCACGTGCGTAGTCCTGCAGGTTGCGGTTGATCGAGGCCTGGGTCTGCAGCTGCGCGTTGCTGATCGAGGTACCCGAACCCATGTTGGAGCGGTTGAAGACCTCGGCGCGCGCGCGGTTGCCGGCGACGGTCACGGTCTGCATCGGGGCACCGATGGTGGCATCCACGGAAGCCGTTTCGGCCAGGTTCAGGAAGATGCCTTCACGCTTCTCGCTGACACCGTTCTTCGTGATAATGATCGTGTACGGACCGCCGGTACGCAGACCACGAGCCACATAGCGGCCTTGCGCGTCGGTAGTGACGTTGCTGACCGAACCCGATTCGGTGTGGATGATTTGCACCGAAGCGCCGGCGGCAGGTGCGCCGTCCGGGCTCGTGATGCGACCGCCAACTGCCGAAGTCGTGTTCTGGGCAAGCGCCGGTGCGCCCGCCAGTGCAATCGACAAAGCCAGCGCCAGCTTGGTCAGCTGGATCCGTTTTTGATAGATCATTGGATTAACCCCAAAAAGACTAATATTTATATAAGGGAACGTCGTTCCCTCTCTCACAGTACTGCAACCCTCAGACCGACCGCTCATCGCCATCGGTTAACCATTCCGTCCATTTGCGCAAAAAGCAGCGCACGCGATTCTAGCGGCCAAATATGTCCCGGCCGTGACAGCCGACAGTTACCAGCTGTGTCTTGATATTGGTTAACAAAAGACCAATATGCATGAAGCTGGAAACGCTGACAAATACGTTTTCTCTTGGAAATTTATAGCTTGCGCAAATAAGTTGCTGAAAAAACGGGCAGAAATTCGCGGATAACGTGACTTTCCCCCGGGAAAGCGCACGGCGGGATTATAAGGGAGGCATTCTGTAGAAAAATCGTTTCGCTTGTTTTTTGGGCAAACGCTTCTAGAATCCGCGAAATTTGTAGCTGATTGACCACAGAGATAGCATAAACATATGCTATCTCTGTGGTAAATATGCACGTAAACGACGTCGTTCCCGCGCAAGCGGGAACGACGTGGTGCTTCGGGTTTCAGCGCTTGACGGCAGCCTTGTCCAGACCCGCGATTTGCGCCTCGAATCTGGCAAAACGCTCGTCCAGCTGCTGCTTCAGGCGCGCCTTGCCGGCGGCGTCCAGGAAGGAATAACGGATGCTGTTATACGAAGCCTGCTTGAGTTCGGCGTAGCCCGGCTTGTAGCGGCTGGCGAACAGTACGTATTCATTCGACAGGTTGTGCCGGGTCACGCCGGCGTCGTCGGTCGAGATCACGTAGGGCACACCGTACTTGCGGTACAGGGTGACCGGATGGCTCTCCCCTTTCACCCCGTTGATGAAGGCGTTCGAGGTCAGGTTGATCTCGACCGGCACATCCTTCTCGCGCATGCGCTGCATGATGGCCACGATGTTGGTCTCGTGGGCCAGGTCGATGCCGTGGCCGATGCGGTCGGCGCCGGCCAGGTTCAGGGCCTGGTCGATGTGGTACTGCAGGTCTTCAGGCGGCACGTCGCCCAGCGCCAGTTCGCCCGCGTGCAGGGCGACCTTGACGTCCGGGTAGACCGACTTCAGGAAGCGGAACATCTTCATGTGCAGCGTGTAGTCGCGCATCGAAACCATCTGGCTTTCCTGGCCTACGATGTTGACGCCCACGATCTTGCCGTCCTTCTTTGCGGCCTTGAAGCCGGCCAGCATCGAGGAAAACACCTGCGACGGATTCAGCAGGCGCAGCACATAGGTCTGGTAGCGCATGGTGAAGCGCTCGTCGTCGATGCCGGCGGCGGCTTCATCGATCTTCTTCACGAAATCGTCGATGGACCCGTTGAATTTCTGGTCCTGCTCCAGCTGGGCCATCCAGGCGCGCATCTGTGCTTCGAAAGCCTTGTCGTCCCGAACGTTCTTCCAGGCCTGGGCGTCGAACTCCTTGTTCACCACGAACGGCGACATCTTGAACATGGTCTCGATATAGGCCACGTTTTCGCGGATGGCGCGCTCCTTGATCTCGACCAGGCCTTCGTGGAAGTTGGCGTTCGAGACCGGGCCGAAGTAGCCGAAGGTCTGGAAGAACTGGCGGTCCGGCGGCGCCTGGATCGCGCCGTGGTTATTGAAATCCTTGCTCGACCAGCGCTGCAGCAGCTCGCGCCAGGTGAAATCGTCGGCGTAGACGTCCGCCGTGCCCAGGCAGTTACGCTCTTTCGGCGGCCTGGCGCGCTCGGCCTCGACCACCGTCTTGTCGGTCTCGATTTTATAAGTCTGCTTGTTGACGCAGTAGCCCTGCTTGTCGAGGAAGTCGACATAGGTTTCGGCGTAGATCGCGCCCGAGTAATGGTGGTGCAGGTCGCCGCCCTTGGGCATCTGGGTGAAGAACATGGTCAGCTCGGCCGTCTTCGGCTCGCTGCCCGCGATCAGTGCCGCGTAATGACGGGCGGTGGCGGCTTCGTTGGCGTTCTGCGCGGCCGGACGGGCGCCGGCCGGGTTGGACGTTGCGGCCAGGGCCAGGCTGAGGGACGCGGCGAGGAGAGTCTTCTGCATAAGTGCTTTCGGTCGAGGGCGGAACAAAGGTGACGGTACCTCAGGACAGCGTCCGCTCGTGGACCAGCCGGCCGGCCGCGTAGGTGGCGCGGATGGCACGGTCGTCGCCCAGCAGGGCCAGCGCAAACAGGGTTTCCTCGAGCGTGTTGCTGTGCGCGGTGCGGCGCGCCAGCAGCGGCGTGGACCTGGGGTCGAGCACGATGAAATCGGCTTCGGCACCCGGGGCGAAATTCCCGATCGTCCCCTCGAGCTGCATGCTGCGCGCGGCGCCCAGCGTCGCGAGGTAGAACATGCGCAGGGCCGGGAGGTAGCTGCCTTTCAGTCGCGCAACTTTATACGCTTCATTCATCGTTTGCAACATCGAGAACGAGGTGCCCGCCCCCACGTCCGTGCCCAGCGAGACCAGCGCCCCGGCGTTGTCGGCGCGCGCGATGTCGAACAGGCCGCTGCCGAGGAACAGGTTCGAGGTCGGGCAATGCGAAATCGCCGAACCGGTTTCTCCCATGCGCGCGAAGTCGGCGTCGTCCAGCCAGATGCAGTGGCCGTACATGGCGCGCGAGCGCATCAGGCCGTAGTGGTCGTACACGTCCAGGTAGCTGCGGCGCTGCGGGAACAGCTCGCCCACCCAGCGGCACTCGTCCTCGTTTTCCGAGACGTGGGTCTGGATGAAGGTGTCCGGATAGGCCCTGGCCAGCTCGCCGGTGGCGGCCAGCTGGGCTTCGGTCGAGGTCGGTGCGAAGCGCGGGGTGATCGCGTACATGTTCCGCCCCTTGTTGTGCCACTTCCGGATCAGCTCTTCGCTCTCGCGCAGGTCGGCGGTGTCCTGCAGGAAGTCCGGGCAGTGGCGGTCCATCAGCACCTTGCCGCCGCCCATGCGCAGGTTGCGTGCGCTGCTGGCCTCGAACAGCGCATCCACCGACTCCTTGTGCACGGTGCAGTAGACCAGGGCCGTGGTCGTGCCGTTCCGCAGCAGCTCGTCGAGGAAGAAGTCGGCGGTGGCGCGCCCATGCGCGGGGTCCTTGAACTGGCGCTCGGTCGGGAAGGTGAAGTTTTCCAGCCAGGGCAGCAGGCCCGGCGCCGGCGAGGCGATCATGTCGGTCTGCGGGAAGTGCAGATGGGTGTCGATGAAGCCCGGCACGATGATCCTGCCGCGGTAATCGACGACGTCGACGCCGGCCGGCAGCGTGGGTGCCAGCTGCGCGTAGTCGCCGGCCGCCTTGACGCGGCCATCCTCGATCACCAGCAGGCCGTCGGCGTGCCAGGCGTAGGCATTCTCGGCAAAGGCCGGATCGGCGTGAAAATGCAGCAGGCTCGCTCGGTAGGCCTGCAGGTTCTGGGTGTCCATCGACATTTAGTTTTCTTCCCTTGAAGCTAGGCTGGCGGTGCGGGCTTCCCACACCATCAATAGTTGCGCGGCCACGGCGATGGCGATCACGGCGGGCTGCTTGCCTTCGATGCCGGGCACGCCGATCGGGCAGACCATGGCTTCCAGGCGCGCCTGCGGGACGCCGCGATCGCGCAGGCGGTGTTCGAACTGCTTGCGTTTGGTGTTCGATCCGATCAGTCCGAACCAGTCTTCATCAACGCTCGGACGTTTCAGGATCGCTTCGGCCAGGCGCTGGTCGAGCGCATGGCTGTGTGTCATGACGAGAAAACTGGTGCCCGGTGCTGCTGCTTGCGCCAGCGCTTCCGGCGTGTCGGTGGCTTCGACCGTCACGTTGGCCGGGACCTGTTCCGGGAACAGGTCCTCGCGCTCGTCGACCCAGGTCACGCGGCAGGGCAGCTCGGCCAGGGCGCGCACGATCGCGGCGCCCACGTGGCCGGCACCGAACAGCATCAGGTGGTCAATCGGCGCTTGGACTTTATCCACCAGCCAGCGCCGGCCGTCGGGCGCGCGCATGATATGTGTGCCTTGGCTGCGTGTAAAGCCTGGTACTTCGCTGCCGTGCAGGCGCCCGCCGGCGGCGTCGAACAGGGCCAGGTCGGGCGCGCCGTCCAGCGCCACCATGCGCCAGCTGTCCTCGTTGCTGCGTTGTGCCAGCAACGCCGCATGCGCACGGTCCAGCACTTCGAAGGCCAGCTGCACCACGCCGCCGCAGCACTGGCCCAGGCTCGGACCGAGCGGGAAGCGCTCCAGGCGGCGCGCTTCGCCGCTGGCCAGCATGGCGCGCGCGGTTTCGGCGCCGCGCAGCTCCAGGTGGCCGCCGCCGACCGTGCCCCACTGGCGCCTTGCGTCGACCAGCATGCGCGCGCCGGGTTCGCGCGGCACCGAGCCTTCGACGGCAGCCACGGTGACCAGCACCTTCGGCCCAGCACCGGGCCCGGCATCGGATGCCGCAGCCTGCAGCCAGTCTTCCATCTCAGGCGCCCGCGGATACTGCCGCTTCGACGGCGGCGACGGCATTCAGGATGGCTTCGCAGGTCGCCGGCGCGTTGAGCGGCGGATTGACCTTGTGGCCGCCGACGCTGGAAATCGCGTCGCGGATCGCGAAGAACACCGAGAACGGCAACAGCAGCGGCGGCTCGCCCACGGCCTTCGAGCGGTGGATCGAATCCTCGACGTTGCGGTTCTCGAACAGGCGCACGCGGAAGTCTTCCGGGCAGTCCGACACCGCCGGGATTTTATAGGTCGACGGCGCGTGCGTCATGAGCTTGCCGCCGGCGTTCCACCACAGTTCCTCGGTGGTCAGCCAGCCCATGCCCTGGATGAAGGCGCCTTCGACCTGGCCGATGTCCAGGGCCGGATTGAGCGACTTGCCGGCATCGTAGAGCGCGTCCGCGCGCAGCAGCTTCCACTCGCCGGTGAGCGTATCGACGATCACCTCGGCCACCGCCGCGCCGTACGCGAAATAGGAGAAGGGACGGCCGGTCATGGTCTTCGGGTCCCAGGACAGGCCCGGGGTGGCGTAGTAGCCGTCCGACCACAGCTGGGTGCGCGCCAGGTAGGCTTTCGCCACCAGCTCGCCGAAAGGAATTTCGACGCCATTGACGAACACGGTGTCGGCTGCGAAGCGCACCTCTTCCGCCGCGCCGCCGTGCAGCTTGACCGCAAAGGCGACCAGGCGCTCGCGGATCTGGCGCGCCGCATCCTGGGCCGCCTTGCCGTTCAGGTCCGCGCCGGTGGAAGCCGCGGTGGCCGAGGTGTTGGCGACCTTGCTGGTGTTGGTGGCGGTGATGCGCACGCGGTCCAGGTTGACGCCGAGTTCGTGCGCCACCACCTGCATCACCTTGGTGTTGACGCCCTGCCCCATCTCGGTGCCGCCGTGGTTGACCAGGATGGAACCGTCCACGTACACGTGCACCAGTGCGCCCGCCTGGTTCAGGTGGGTGACGTTGAAGGCGATGCCGAATTTGACCGGCGTGAGCGCCAGGCCTTTCTTCAGTACCGGGCTGCCTGCGTTGAATGCATCGATCGCTGCGCGGCGGGCGCGGTATTCGCTGCTGCCTTCCAGCTCGTCCACCAGCTCGTGGATCACGTTGTCGACGATGACCTGGCCGTAGGGCGTGACGTTGTTCTCCGTCTTGCCGTAGAAGTTCAGCTTGCGGATGTCGAGCGCGTCGCGGCCCAGGTTACGCGCGATCTCGTCGATCACGTACTCCATCGCGATCGCGCCCTGTGGGCCGCCGAAGCCGCGGAAGGCGGTGTTCGACTGGGTATTCGTCTTGCCGCAGGCGGCGCGGATGTCGACGTCGGACAGGTAATAGGTATTATCAAAATGGCAGACCGCGCGCGTGGCCACGGGGCCGGACAGGTCGGCGGAATAGCCGGCGCGCGAGACCATGTCCACCTTCGCCGCGACGATACGGCCTGCATCGTCGTAGCCGACTTCGTATTCGTAGTGGAAGCAGTGGCGCTTGCCGGTGACCAGCATGTCGTCGTCGCGGTCGGCGCGCAGCTTGACGGCGCGGCCGCTCAGCTTTGCCGAGATGGCCGCCGCCGCCGCCCACAGCGCCGACTGCGATTCCTTGCCGCCGAAGCCGCCGCCCATGCGCCGGCACTCGACCACCACATGGTGCGAATGCAGGCCCAGCGCGTGCGCGACCACGTGCTGCATCTCGCTCGGGTGCTGGGTCGAGCACTGCACCAGCATGCCGTCGTTTTCCTGCGGGATGGCGTAGGCGATCTGGCCTTCGAGGTAGAACTGTTCCTGGCCGCCGACGTGCAGCTCGCCCTTCACGGTGTGCGGCGCGCGCTCGAAAGCCGCCTGCGCATCGCCCCTGGCCAGGTGCATCGGCGGCAGCACGTACGACTGCGCCTTGCGTGCGGCCTGCGGCGTGAGGATGGCCGGCAGCTCGTCATAGGTGACGGTGCCCTTCCTGGCGGCGCGGCGTGCGTTGTCGTGGCTGTCCGCGACCACGATGAAGATCGGCTGGCCCACGTACTGGACCAGGCCATCGGCCAGGATCGGATCGTCGTGGATGATGGGGCCGCAGTCGTTGGTGCCCGGGATGTCCTGGGCAGTGTAGACCGCGACCACGCCGCGGCTGGCGCGCACGGCATCGAGGTCGATCGCCACGATGTTCGCATGCGCCTTGCTGGACAAGCCCAGCGCCGCGTGCAGGGTGCCGCGGACCTCGGCGATGTCGTCGGTGTAGTCGGCCTGGCCGAGCACGTGCAGCCGCGCCGATTCGTGGGCCTTCGAGACGCCGACCGCGGTCCACGCCGCCGTCTTCAGTTCCGGTGCGCTCATATCGTTCATGGTCCGGTCTCCTTACGCGCTCAGCGGTGCAAATACGTTGACTGCTTCGGCCGGCAGCGGATTCTCGAGCCGCGTCTCGAGCCAGAAGCGGCGCAGCAGGTTCTGCGCACCCTGCATGCGGTAGGTGTTCGAGGCGCGCATGTCGGTCAGCGGCGCGTAGTCCTGCGCCAGCGCGGCCATCGCATCTTTCAGCGCCGCTGTCTCGGCCTCTTTCGAGGCCGAGTCCCAGGCGCGGCCCTGCAGGGCGGCTTCGGCCAGGGCGGCGCGTTTCGGGGTCGCGGCCATGCCGCCGAAGGCGATGCGGGCCTGCTTCACGATGCCGGCGTCGATCTCCAGGGCAAACGCGGCGCACACGGCCGAGATGTCCTGGTCGAAGCGCTTCGCCAGTTTATAAGTACGGAAGACGATGCCTGGGCGCGGCAGCGGAATCCGCAGCGCCTGCACGAACTCGCCCGGCTGCAGGTCTTTCTGCTGGTAGCCGAGATAGAAATCTTCGAGCGCCAGTTCGCGTTCGCCGTTCGCACCGCGCAGGACGATGGCGGCTTTCAACGCGATCAGCCAGGGCATCGAATCGCCGATCGGCGAGCCGTTGGCGACGTTGCCGCCAAGGGTACCGGCATTCCGGATCGGCAGCGAAGCGAAGCGCTGCCACAGCTCGGACAGTTCCGGATAGCGCGCGCAGATGGCGGCATAGGCATCGTTCAGCGAGACGCCGGCGCCGATCTCCAGCAAGCCATCCTGTTCGCGCACGGCCTTCAGTTCCTCGACGTGGCCGAGGTAGATGATGTCGGTCAGTTCGCGCATCTGCTTGGTGACCCACAGGCCGACGTCGGTCGAGCCGGCCAGCAGCACGGCCTGCGGATGGGCGGCACGCGCCGCGACCAGTTCGTCGACGGTGCGCGGGGCGTGGAAGGTCTGGCCCTGGGCACTATAGACGGCGCCGGCTTCGCGCTGCAGGCCGCGCAGGGTGGCGGCCAGCGCTTCGCGGTCGAAGTCCACGCGCGGCAGTTCGGTCATGCGGCGGGCCGCATCGATGATCGGACGGTAGCCGGTGCAGCGGCACAGGTTCCCGGACAGGGTGTCGTCGATTTCGCGGCGCGAGGGGCAGCCGCCGCCTTCGTTCTTGAGGTACATGCCCCACAGCGACATCGCGAAGCCGGGGGTACAAAAGCCGCATTGCGAACCGTGGCATTCCACCAGGGCCTGCTGCACCGGGTGGAGCCGGCTGCCCTGGGCCAGGTCTTCGACCGTGAACAGGGCCTTGCCGTCCAGGGTCGGCGTAAACTGGATGCAGGCGTTCACCGCCTTCATTTCGAGCTGGCCGTTTTCCAGCGATCCGATCACCACGGTGCAGGCGCCGCAGTCGCCCTCGGCACAGCCTTCCTTGGTGCCGGTGCAATGCAGGTCTTCCCGCAGGTGCTGCAGGACGGTCTGCGTGGGGGAGACGTTGCTGACTTCCTGAACGGCCCCGCGGTAAAAGAATCGGATCGGTGTTGACATTGTTGCCTCGGATTGAACCCAGCTTGCGAGATTAACACCGGCAGCGACGCAAGATATAAGCCACCGATGATTTTGGATATCATCGATTCTACATATCACGCCATTCCCGACCCGCTTTCATTTTACAAAAGGGTGTACGCGCCGGCCAGGACGACCTACCGGGGCAGCTGAACAAGCCGGACTCGCAAAACTTGCTATGCTTGAAGCGACCCGAGGGAGAAAGCACGCATGAGTTTGCACGTCGTCCATTTCATCGGCCCGATCAACGCCACGTCGGCCTGCACCATCCGTAACCTGTGCCTGCAGGCCCTGCAGAGCGGCGCCAGCGAGATCGAACTGCACATGTCGACCGAAGGCGGCAACATGACGGCCGGCTTCGCCCTGTATTTCTTCCTCAAGTCCCTGCCCCTCCCCCTCACCACCTGGAACGTCGGCAGCGTCGAATCGGTCGGGGTCGCGATCTTCCTGGCCGGCCAGAAGCGCTACGCCTGTCCCGGCACCCGCTTCCTGATCCACCCGCTGCACTGGGGCTTCGGCAACCTGGTGGCGGCCGATCACGCCCGCATCTCGGAATGGCGCGACTGCCTGGACTTCGACGCCGAGCGCTACGCCGGCATCTTCGAGGAAGCCACGCGCGGCGCCCGCGTGCCCCACGACATCCGCGGCTATCTGACCGGCAGTTCGCGCATCTACACGGCTGACGAAGCCGTCGAGGCCGGCATCATCCACGCCGCCCGCCAGGCCCGCCTACCGGAAGCCGGCACCACCTCGCACTGGTGGAACTGATACGACAAACGTCTCAGTTCGATATCTTTCCCACAAATAGCACGGTCGTGCTGTCTGTTTGGCACAACAAAAAACATCCCAAAAGTCACGTGTATATTGGTGAATATCTATTTTCCTTGCGGCAAAAAATGCTGCGTGATTACAATTAATTACAGGAAACCCAAGGTGGCCCCAACCTCGCCACAGACCCTCCTAGAACAAGAACCACCCCATCCGAAGTAGGACTTTTGCAGGCTTATCCCATGAACAAACGCATTATCGCGACTCTGCTCGCCTTGCCTCTGGCCGTCTCTACCGCTTACGCACAGGATTCGTCCGGCGTGCGCATCAGCGGTTTCGGCACCGGCGCCCTGACCTGGACCAACACCGACCAGGCCGAATTCGGCCGCCCGAACCAGGCAGCCGGCGCCAAGAAGAACGTCACCACCGGCGTCGATTCCAACCTCGGCCTGCAGGCCGACTACGCCATCAACAGCTGGCTGTCCGTGACCGGCCAGGGCCTGGTGCGCAAGGATGCCGAAGACGACTTCGGCGCGGAACTGTCGTGGGCGTTCGCCAAGGCAAAAATCAATGACGAGCTGAGCGTGCGCGTCGGCCGTATCGGCCTGCCGGTCTTCATGATCTCGGACTACCGCAACGTCGGCTATGCCAACACCTTCCTGCGTCCGCCGGTCGAGCTGTATTCGCAGGTGCCGTTCAGCAGCATCAACGGCGCCGACGTCACCTGGCAGCACGGCTTCGGCGACACCAATGTCACCGCCCAGCTCGCCTACGGCGGCAACGAGAGCCAGCTGGCCGGCAACACGATCGACGCGCACCGCACGAGCGCCCTGAACCTGGTGGCCGAGCACGGTCCGGTGACCCTGCGCTTCGGCCGCGCCGACGCCAAGCTGTCGCTGAACACCTCGACCTCGCTGAACACCCTGCTGGCAGGCCTGCGCAACGCCGGCACCGGTTACAAGTTTCCGCAGCTGAACCAGCTCGCCAACGACCTGCAGCTGAACAAGAAGAAGGCTTCCTTCACCTCGGCCGGCCTGGGCCTGGACTGGAACAACATCGTCGTCCAGACCGAGTACGCCAAGCGCAAGGTCGACGGTTACGTCAACGACACCAGCGCCTGGTACGCGATGGCCGGCTACCGCTTCGGCAAGGTCCTGCCTTACTACATCCACTCGGAACTGAAGATCGACAGCGTCGTCGCCAACACCGTGCCGACATCCTGCCCGGCCGGCTACCCGGCGGCCTGCACCCCGACCATGGCGGTGCTGCGTAACGGCGTCAACAGCCTGAAGAACACCGGCATCGGCCAGGGCGAGCAGACCACCGACACCATCGGCGTGCGTTGGGACTTCTACCGCTCGGTGGCCCTGAAGGCCCAGATCGACCGCGTGCGTCCGCAGAACGGCACCGGCCTGTTCCTGGCGCCGCAGCCCGGCTTCAAGGGTCCGGTCACCGTCGGCGCCGTCTCGATCGACTTCGTGTTCTGAGCGCAAGGAGAACACAGATGAAAGCAATGATCAAAGCAACTCTGGCCGCAGCAGTCCTGGCGCTGGCCCTGCCCGCCATGGCCGAAGTCGTGGTCGTGGTCAATCCGAAGGCCGCGGAAAGCAGCATGACCAAGGACCAGGTCGCCCAGTTCTTCCTGGGTAAATCGTCCTCGATGACCCCGGTGGACCAGCCGGAAAGTGCCCCGATCCGCGGCGAGTTCTACAAGAAGGTGACCGACAAGGATGCCTCGCAGGTGAAGTCCCTGTGGTCCAAGCTGGTGTTCACCGGCAAGGCCACGATGCCGAAGGAAGTCGGCGACAGCGCCGCCGTCAAGAAGGCGGTAGCAAGCGATCCGAAGGCCATCGGCTACATCGAGAAGAGCGCAGTCGACGGCTCTGTCAAGGTGATCTACACCGCGCAGTAAGCGCACCTCTCAGGCCCGCGCCCCGGTTTTCCGGGCGCGGGTTTGTTCACATTTCAGGAGACACGGCAGCATGAGCATCAAGCGCAGGATTTGGGCACTACCGGTTATCTCGACCATCATCTTCGGCCTGGGCGTGGCCGTCAGCGCGAGCATCGCGACAGGCGCCCTGAACTCCATCCACACGACCGAAGCGGTCGACTTTCCGGCCCTGGGTGCCTCGAAGGCGCTGGCTGCGGAGATCGAGGCGGTCACGAACGGCCTGCGCGATGCCGTGAGCGAAGGCGACAAGGCGCGCGTCCAGCAGATCGGCGAGCAGGCCGGCAAGGTCCGCGGCCGTCTGGCGGAGATCGGCAAGCTCGAAGGCATGGCCGATACCGGCAAGCGTCTCACCAAGGAATTCGAGGATTACTATGCCCCGGCGCTGTCCTCCGCCAAGATCATGCTCGAACTCGAGCAGGGCGACGCCCAGGCCACCGTCGGCAAGATGCAGAGCGCACTGGGCGTGCTGAATAAAGACGTCGCCAGGTTCAACGAAGCGGCCCAGCAGCAGTTCAAGGACGGCATCGAACGCAGCGCCTCGAAGGTGCGCAGCGTGGTGACCGCGATCGTCATCACCGGGCTGATCGTGATCCTGGCCCTGGCCGTGGTCTCGTTCTTCGTGGTGCGCGCCATCTGGCAGCAGCTGGGCGGCGAGCCGGAATACGCCCGCGAGATCGCCCGTGGCGTCGCCGCCGGCGACCTGTCGATGGAGATCCGCGTCGAAGACGGCGACAGCGGCAGTCTGCTGGTCGCGCTGAAGGAAATGCGCACGCGCCTGGCCACCATGGTTGCCGAGATCAAGGCATCGAGCGAGACCATCCAGATGGCCAGCCTTGAAATCGCCAGCGGCAACGCCGACCTGGCCAGCCGCACCGAATCGCAGGCCTCCAGCCTGGGCAACACGACCCGCGCGATGGAATCGCTGACCGACACCGTGCGCGCCAACGCCGCCAACGCCAACCAGGCCAACGAACTGGTGGTCTCGGCCACCAGCATCGCCACCCGCGGCGGCGAAGTGGTCGGCAACGTGGTGCAGACCATGGGCTCGATCAGCGAGTCGTCGAAGAAGATCGTGGACATCATTTCGGTCATCGACGGCATCGCCTTCCAGACCAACATCCTGGCGCTGAACGCAGCCGTCGAAGCGGCGCGCGCCGGCGAACAGGGCCGCGGTTTCGCGGTCGTGGCCGGCGAAGTGCGTACCCTGGCCCAGCGCTCGGCCGCCGCCGCCAAGGAGATCAAGGAACTGATCACCGCCTCGGTGTCGAAGGTCACCGCCGGCACCGCGCTGGTCGATGAAGCCGGCGCCACGATGGACCAGATCGTGACCTCGGTGCGCAAGGTGCACGACATCATGGCCGAGATCACCGAAGCCGGCCAGCGCCAGAGCGAAGGCATCGAGCAGATCGGCCGCGCGATCGACGACATGGACCAGACCACGCAGCAGAACGCCGCCCTGGTCGAGGAAGCCTCGGCCGCCGCCGAGTCGCTGAGCGACCAGACCGTGCAGCTGTCGAACGCGCTGGCCGTGTTCAAGCTGGACAATACGCCGGTGCTGGCGGCGCCGGCGCCTGCACCTGCTGGCGGGAAGCGCCTGGCACTGCGCTGATACGTCATTCCCGCGCAGGCGGGGACCCAAGTTCTGCTTGCGCTGGCGAAACGCTTGCAACTTGGGTCCCCCCTCCGCGGGGACGACGTTTATGGGTAGCAAACTTGCAACCCATCCCTCCTTCCCCTTAGAATCGGTTCCTTCCCGACTCTATATAGTCAACTTGGAATCCGTTCCCCTTTGGGCACTCGTCCTTGCCCTGGTCCTCCTGATTCTCTGCTCGGCCTTTTTCGCGATGGCGGAAACGGCCCTGATGGCTGCCAATAAATACCGCCTGCGCCACCTCGCCAAACGCGGCCATCGCGGCGCCGTCACCACCCTGTGGCTGCTGGACCGCACCGACAAGCTGCTGTCGCTGGTCCTGATCGCCAATACCCTGATCAATGCCATGGCCACTGCCCTGGTGACGGCGATCGCCATCATGTTCTTCGGCCAGGAAGAAAGCGTGATCACCATCGCCACCGCCAGCGTGGCCTTCCTGCTGATCGTGTTCGCCGAGATCGCGCCCAAGGTGATTGGCGCGACCTACCCGGAACGCATCTCGCTGGGCACCAGCCTGGTGCTGCGGCCGCTGATGAAGGTGGCCAAGCCGGCGATCTGGTTCGTCAACCTGTTCGTATCAAGCGTCCTGCGCCCGCTCGGCATCCGCGGCGGCCCCGGCGCCCACCAGCAGCGCCTGTCGGCCGAGGAATTGCGCACCGTCGTGCTGGAAGGCGGCAACTTCATGCCGCAAAAGCACAAGAGCATCCTGCTCAACCTGTTCGACCTGGAAAAGATCTCGGTCGAGGACATCATGACGCCGCGCAGCCAGATCGAAGCCCTGAACCTGGCCCTGCCGATCGCCGACATCATGGCCGAGCTGACGACCTCCTACCACCGCAAGCTGCTGGTCTATGAGGGCGAGATCAACAAGGTGGTCGGTATCCTGGCGGTGCGCAAGGCGGTCAGGCTGCTGAACGAGGCGGACGAACTGACAGTCGACCACGTCCGCGAACTGCTCTCGCCACCGTATTTCATCCCGCAGGACACCGATGTCTTCGCCCAGCTCCAGTATTTCCAGGAAAAGAAGGAAAGGCTGGGCATCATCGTCGACGAATACGGCGAGGTGCAGGGCCTGGTCACGCTCGAGGACATCATCGAGGAAATGATCGGCGACTTCACCACCTCGACCCCTGGCAACGCGCGCGCCGACGCCATGGTCTGGAGCGCCAGCGGCGAGTGCCTGCTGGAGGGCAGCACCCCGCTGCGCGACATCAACAGGAAGCTGGGCCTGGACCTGCCTCTGGACGGGCCGAAGACGGTCAACGGCTTGCTGCTCGAACAACTGCAGGAGATTCCAGAGTTCCCGATTGCGCTGAAGGTGGGCGGGATCGTGATCGAAGTGGTGCAGGTGCAGAATCAGTCAATCAAGGTGGTGAAACTGTTAAGGCCGGTTGTTATCAAACGGTGGAACCACGTCATCCCCGCGTAGGCGGGGATCCATGCTGAGCCACTGATTACGCGGCGTATGGATTCCCGCTTTCGCGGGAATGACGCCAACTTCTCATCAGGAGCCGCAGCAATGCCGACACGATTCTGCTTGTCACCTCAGCAATACCATTTCGTCTACGTGGTATGCACGCCTCTATCCTTACCCCATTCTCTTTACAAATTTGATGCCCACAGGCATCATCCAAAGCAGCCACCGGGCATGAGCGTCCAGCCCGGCTCCTTGTCGCCACTCCGTCCCTGATCCTATGGCAGCAGTCCTCCCGAACCCGACCGCAGGCACCGCATTGCCCGGGTTGGCGCGCGCCCTGGTCCAGGCCGGACGCCTGAGCCTGCCGCAGGCGGACGGCCTGCAGAAGAAAGCGGCCGCAGACAAAACCGGTTTCATCGACACCCTGCTGGGCGCCGGCCTCATCGACGCGCGCAGCCTGGCCGTGTTCTGCGCCGAAACCTTCGGCTACCCGCTGCTCGACCTGTCCACCTTCAGTGCCGAGGCCCTGCCGGCCAACGCCATCGACGCCCGCCTGATGCAGGCCCAGCGCGTGGTGGCCCTGGCCAAGCGCGGTAATAAACTGTCGGTGGCGCTGTCCGATCCGACCAATTCCCAGGCCCTGGACCAGATCAAGTTCCAGAGCGAAGCATCGGTCGAGCCGGTGATCGTCGCCCACGACGCCCTGCTGGCCCTGCTGGCGGCGCTGAACAAGAACGCCGAGCAGAGCATCAGCGAACTGGTCGGCGAAGGCGACGACATCGAATTCGCCGAGGACGAGCCGCAGCAGCCTTCGCAGGCCGAAGCCGCCGCCGCCACGGAAGTCGAGGACGCGCCCATCGTGCGCTTCCTGAACAAGGTGCTGATGGATGCGATCACGCTGGGCGCCTCCGACATCCACTTCGAGCCCTACGAGAAGCAGTACCGCATCCGGATGCGCGTGGACGGCGTGCTGCGCGACCACCTGGCCCCGCCGCTGTCGATCCGCGACAAGCTGGTCTCGCGCATCAAGGTGCTGGCCAAGCTCGACATCTCCGAAAAGCGCGTGCCGCAGGACGGCCGCATGCGCCTGGTGCTGTCGGCCACCCGCACCATCGACTTCCGCGTCAGCACCCTGCAGACCCTGTTCGGCGAAAAGACCGTCATGCGTATCCTCGACGCCACCCAGGCGCAGATGGGCATCGACGCGCTCGGCTACGACCCGGACCAGAAGGCGCTGCTGATCGACGCCATCACCCGCCCTTACGGCATGGTGCTGGTGACGGGGCCGACCGGCTCGGGTAAAACGGTCTCTCTATATAGCTGCCTGAACCTGCTGAACAAGCCGGGCATCAACATCTCGACCGCGGAAGACCCGGCCGAGATCAACCTGCCCGGCGTGAACCAGGTGAACGTCAACGACAAGGCCGGCCTCACCTTCCCGGTGGCGCTGAAGTCCTTCCTGCGCCAGGATCCGGACATCATCATGGTCGGCGAGATCCGCGACCTGGAAACCGCCGACATCGCGATCAAGGCCGCCCAGACCGGCCACATGGTGTTCTCGACCCTGCACACGAACGATGCGCCGTCGACGCTGACGCGTTTGATGAACATGGGCGTGGCGCCCTTCAACATCGCCTCCTCCGTCATCCTGATCACGGCCCAGCGCCTGGCGCGCCGCCTGTGCAGTTGCAAGCAGCCGCTTGACGTCGAACGCGACGTCCTGAGGTCCGCGGGCTTCCGCGACGCCGACCTGGACGGCGACTGGAAGCCCTACGGCCCGGTGGGCTGCGAGCGCTGCCTGGGCTCGGGCTACAAGGGCCGGGTCGGCATCTACCAGATCATGCCGATTTCGCCGGCGATCGAGGCGCTGATCCTGGCCAACGGCAACGCAATGGAAATCGCCGCCCAGGCCGAAAGCGAAGGCGTGAATTCGCTGCGCCGCTCCGGCCTGATGAAGGTGAAACAGGGGCTGACCAGTCTCGAGGAAGTCCTCGGCTGCACCAACGAGTAGTTCAGAAACGGGAAAATACATGGCAACTTCGGCCCAAGTACGCAGCGCTGGCGGCGCCCAGATCAAGGAATTCGTCTACGCCTGGGAAGGCAAGGACAAGACCGGCAAGACCGTGCGCGGCGAGATGCGCGCCGGCGGCGAAACCATCGTCAACGTGACCCTGCGGCGCCAGGGCATCATGGTCGTCAAGGTCAAGAAGAAGGCCTACCGCAGCGGCAAGAAGATCACCGAAAAGGACCTCGGCCTGTTCACGCGCCAGCTGGCCACCATGATGAAGGCCGGCGTGCCGCTGCTGCAGTCCTTCGACATCGTCGGCAAGGGCCATGCGAACCCGTCGATGTCCAAGCTGATCATGGACCTGCGCGCCGACATCGAGACCGGCACCAGCCTGAACAATGCCTTCCGCAAATACCCGCTCTACTTCGACCCGCTGTTCTGCAACCTGGTGGGCGCCGGCGAACAGGCCGGTATCCTGGAAGACCTGCTGACGCGCCTGGCGATCTACAAGGAAAAGACGCTGGCGCTGAAGGCCAAGATCAAGTCGGCCCTCACCTACCCGATCTCGATCCTGGCGATCGCCTTCATCGTCACCGCGGTGATCATGATCTGGGTGGTACCGGCCTTCAAGGAAGTGTTCAGCAGCTTCGGCGCCGACCTGCCGACCCCGACCCTGGTTGTGATGGCGATGTCCGACTTCGTCGTCAAGTGGTGGTACGTCATCTTCGGCTCGCTGTTCGGCGCGATCTACTTCTTCTTCCAGTCCTGGCGCCGCTCGCTGAAGATGCAGCAGGCCATGGACCGCCTGTTGCTGCGCCTGCCGATCTTCGGCGAGGTGATCCGTAAGGCGACCATCGCGCGCTGGACCCGCACGCTGGCGACCATGTTCGCGGCCGGTGTGCCGCTGGTCGAAGCCCTCGACTCGGTCGGCGGCGCGGCCGGCAACGCGGTCTACCTGGACGCCACCCGCAAGATCCAGACCGAAGTCAGCACCGGCACCAGCCTGACGGTGGCCATGCAGAACGCCAACGTGTTCCCGAACATGGTGACCCAGATGGTCGCCATCGGCGAGGAATCCGGCGCGCTCGACGGCATGCTGGGCAAGGTCGCCGACTTCTACGAAGAGGAAGTCGACGAGGCCGTGGGCGCGCTGTCTTCGCTGATGGAACCGCTGATCATGGTGATCCTGGGTGTGCTGATCGGCGGCCTGGTGGTGGCGATGTATCTGCCTATCTTCAAGCTGGGGGCGGTGGTCTGAGGCCGCGATATAGGTCCTCAGAATACTTGGCAGTGTCTCAGAAAATTTCGCGGTGAAGTCACAGTAATCTCATGGTGTTCGCAGTAGTTTGCGAGAGGCTTGGCAAACTACTGCACAGACAGGATGTCAAGGAAAAATCTGGTGCAGAATGAGGGTTTTGCGACCGGCGCCAACATAATCAAGGCTGACGCACAGCGTCATCGCTTTTACTCGGGTAACACCGTTATCGACCGGCGTAATTCGAAGCAGGCAGTGCAGCAAATCTAGCGCACTTGCCTAATCCCATGGGGGAGGTATGAAATCAGTCGATATTGTGGCCGAGAAGCTAACTTCAACTGCTCCGCGGGATCTTTGCGTAGTGTCTTCAAGTTTTTTCCGAAGCCGCTTGAGCCTTGCTTGCAATGCAACGCCTTCGGTTGGATGAAAGCTATTTAAGCGTCCAACACGGCTCGACGCACTTGCAAGTTCGATCTGCAGCATATTGTCGTAATCGCCAAACGCAGCCTTTTGTTCCAAGAGGTGAACAGCAGTTCTAACGTCCCGCCGAACTTCCTTTGTTAGCGAAACGCGCGTGTTATGTACTAGCTTGGTTGTTGTAATACGTTTCTTTGCCGTAGACAAGTCATGCTTTTTACGTTTTGCCCTGACTCCACAAGCACGCAGCATTCCGTAAATACCTGAGATGATCTCAGACTTTTCTTCGTTGTTGAGCCGTCTTACAGACGAAACAGTAATGTCGTCTACGTATCGAGTGTACACATAACCTCGACGCTGGAACTTCCTGCAGAGTGCTGGCTCAAACGCCCAAAATACTAGGTTTGCAAGGTATGAGCTAGTAACAGCACCTTGCGGAACGCCGCCATCTTTTGTTGTCAGAGTGGTCAGCAAATCTGCAACATCATCGGAGAAACCAAAGAGACCGCGCCACATCGCCTTAACGAGCGTCGGTGAAATCGTCGGGAAGAAATTAGCTATGTCCTCGCTAATTACAATCTTAGCGCCTACATGGGGCTGTGCATTCTTTCGAGTGCTGCGACCTTTAAGACTTCCGTTCAGGTACTCTGGGAAGTGAACTCGGGAAAGAATACGTTCTTTTATGTGCGTCTGGACAGATTTTAGAGGAGGATGCGCATCATAGGCCTGACGGACACTACCGTCTTTTTTCTTCTCCTCCTTTGCAAGGCGGTAAGAGTGGTTCGCGTCTGCCGACACTCGCAGTAAGACTTGTTCTGGTATTCCTAAAGCAACCGCTAGGACCGAAACACTATAGATCGGTTGGCAAGGATAATAAGGCGCGCAACCATCATCACTTAGGGGTAGTTTCATCTAGTAGCTCCAAAGCGGCTAATGCAAGCTGCCCAGCTAACTCCCTATTGAGTCCTGCCAGCTCACCCTTTTCCGCCGCTAGGAAGAAGAGGATCTCCACCGGTACATTGAGAGCTGCAGCAATTTTCTCGACAGTTGAGACTGTAGGGTCTCGCTTCGAGTTCTCCAGCATCGATAAGTAAGAGACTGATAAACCTGTTAGTTTCGCCAGGTCCCCTTGGGAAAGCCGTCGACGCTGACGGCTAGTCTGAATTGCTTTTCCGAGGTTCATAGTTCAAGGCGAAGAATTAATGGGCTTGCCGCACCGAAACTGAGCTGGAAATCACATCAGATCCCGAAAGTTGATGATCACGCGGAGGACATCTGCGAAGATGTAGAAAGCGCGAACACAGGCCGCTTTCCTACGCTCCGTTCCTTCCTGCCGACTGACCACCTCCAATTCAGTAATGACGGCGTTCAACTCAATTACTGCGCGAGTGTCGAGCTGGCTTTGGTACGTATCACGCAGGTTCTTCAATGCAGTGATACTAGTTTCGAGGTTGTATGCTTGCATAATGGTTCTCCATTCCAGGCAAAATTGCCCTGCCCCGGTAGCAAAAAGCTGGAAAGGCGCCAGCCCGACATAACAAGCCCATTACCAGTCACACTCCTAAGAGCACTGCCCCACTAGTCGTTCGCGATGCGTTGCGATTGCCGGTGATCGGTACTCGTCGCGTTAGGCATTGCAGCCCGTCGCGCGGAATTTAGCCTACTTCTGGAAGCGGGCAACCCTGTGCACTACCAGGATCGTTAAGCAGCGTTTTGCTTTACAACTAGGGTTAGAGAACACATACACATCGAACATTACCCGAGCAGGTATCGCTCGGCCTGTACGTATTAAAGCACACAGCAATCGCGCGCTCAAGCATATTTTTTCACTGTGAGTGAAATTTTTAGCGTTACGCACGATGATGCCCTGACTGGCGGAAATCCACCTACAATAGGTTGATTCACAGAAACCACTCATCTGCCTTTCTTCCTATGCAACCGGATCTCTTCCTCTTCGCCGCCCCGGGCACCATGGCCGCCGCCGTGATCGCCGCCATCTTCGGCCTGCTGATCGGCAGCTTCCTGAACGTGGTCGTGCACCGCCTGCCGATCATGCGCCAGCGCGAGATCGACAACTACATCGCCGACAAAGAGGGCAGGCCGCTGCCGCATCCGGACCGCTACAACCTGATGGTGCCGCGCTCCGCCTGCCCGCATTGCGGCCACCAGATCGGGGCGCTGGAAAACATCCCCATCGTCAGCTGGCTGGCCCTGCGCGGCAAGTGCAGCGCGTGCAAGGCGCCGATCTCGGCCCGCTACCCCATCGTCGAAGCGGTCAGCGGCATCCTGTCCGGGCTCCTGATCTGGCACTTCGGCAGCGGCTGGACGGGCCTGGCGACGCTGGTCTTCACCTATCTGCTGCTGGCGATGACGCTGATCGACATCGACCACAAGGAGCTGCCCGACGACCTCACCTATCCGCTGCTGTGGCTGGGCCTTCTCGTCAACCTGGACGGCAGCTTCGTGCCGCTGCGCGAAGCGGTGCTGGGCGCCGCCGGCGGCTACCTGTTCCTGTGGGCGGTCGCGCGCACCTATGAACTGGTGCGCGGGCAGATCGGCATGGGCGACGGCGACTTCAAGCTGCTGGCCGCGCTCGGCGCCTGGTTCGGCTGGAAGATGCTGCCGGTGATCATCGTGCTGTCCTCTTTCGTGGGCGCCGCCATCGGCATCACCATGATCCTGATCGGCAGGACCAAGAAGGGCCAGCACATCCCGTTCGGCCCCTACCTGGCCGGCGCTGGTATGATCGCCCTCTTCTACGGACCGGAACTCAGCCGCCTGGCGATCGGGCTGGCGCAGCCTTGAATGAATACACTGCGGGATAAACCACGCTTCACGGTCGGCCTCACCGGCGGCATCGGCTGCGGCAAGACCACCGTCGCCGACCTGTTCGCCGCGCGCGGTGCCGCCGTCATCGACACCGACCAGATCGCGCATGCGCTGACCGCGCCGCAGGGCGCGGCGATGCCGGCGCTGATCGAAGAATTCGGCGCGGACTACGCCACGCCGGACGGCGCCATGGACCGCGCGAAGATGCGCGCCCTGGTGTTTGCCGACCCCGGCGCGCGGGCCCGCCTGGAAGCCATCCTGCACCCGAAAATCCGCGAAGCCACCGCCGCCGCGGCCCTGATCGCCACCGGTTCCTACGTGATGTTCGTGGTGCCGCTGCTGATCGAATCCGGCACCTGGCGCGAGCGCGTGGCGCGGGTGCTGGCGATCGACTGCCCGGAAGAGGTGCAGGTGGCGCGCGTGATGGCGCGTAACGGCTTGCCGGAATCGCAGGTGCGCGCCATCATGGCGGCCCAGGTCACGCGCGCCCAGCGCCAGGCGGCGGCCGACGACATCATCCTCAACGACGCAGGCGTCGATGCGCTGCTGCCCCAGGTGGAGCGCCTGCACGCCTTTTATCTTGACGAAGCGGCAAGATTAGCGAGCCAGCCGAACGAGCGTTTGTAATTTTGCCCACGATGGTTCAGAATCACGTGGTCGCGCCAGCCTACGCCGAGAGGAATGCCACTTTGATCGTCTACGAATACCCATTCAACGAGCGGATTCGCACGTTGTTGCGGCTCGAGGACCTGTACGAGAAATTCAAGTTCTTTGTGAATCAGGAGCATCCTCTGCAGCACCACGTCGCGCTCGCGACGATCTTCGACATGCTGGAAGTGGCGGGCCGCGCGGACCTCAAGTCCGACCTGCTGCAGGAACTCGAACGCCAGAAGCAAAGCCTGCTGAGCTACCGCAGCAACCCCGCCGTCGCCGCCGATGCGCTCGACGCCGTGCTGGCCGAACTCGATACCGTCAGTAACGCGCTGGTCAACGCCCAGGGCAAGACCGGCCAGAACGTGCGCGACAACGAATGGCTGATGAGCATCCGCGGCCGCACCGTGATGCCGGGCGGCGCCTGTGAATTCGACCTGCCCTCCTACTACGCCTGGCAGCATCGTTCTGCCGAGCAGCGCCATGCCGACATCGCGGCCTGGTTCGCGCCGCTGGCGCCGCTGTTCGACGCGCTGTCCCTGGTGCTGCGCCTGCTGCGCGACTCGGGCGGTCCGGTCAAGATGATCGCGGTGGCCGGCAGCTACCAGCAGATGCTGCAGGGGAAGGTCTACCAGATGCTGCGCCTGTCCATCGACGAGAACCTTGGCGCGATTCCGGAAATCTCGGCCAACAAGTACATGCTGTGGGTGCGCTTCACGAGCCAGGGCGGGGACCTGAAACCCAAGCCGCTCGAAGACGATGTACCATTCGAGCTCACCCTCTGCAATTTCTGAATCGATCATGACTGTTGTTGCCTGCCCTACCTGCGGCAAGAAAGTGGAATGGACGCCCGCGAACAAGTTCCGTCCCTTCTGCTCCGAACGCTGCAAACAAATCGACCTCGGCGCCTGGGCCGAGGAAAAGTACACGATCCCGGGCGCCGCGCCCAACGACGCCCAGGACGATCCGCTGGCCGACCAGTAAGCTTTTTTGAAGGGGATTCTGCATGCCGCTCGTCACCCTTACCGTTCGCAAACCGAAAAGCCCTGAATTCAAGGGCAAGGTGCTCGATGCCGTGCACGCCAGCCTGGTCTCGACCGGCGTGCCCGATACCGACAGGTTCCAGCGCGTGCTGGAACTCGATGCCGATGATTTCCGCTTCGATCCTTCCTATCCCGACGTCGCAGGCGCGCGTACGGACGACTTCGTGCTGATCGAGATCCTGTGGTCGGTCGGGCGCAGCGTGAAGGTCAAGAAGAAGCTGCTGGCCGAACTGATGGACCGCCTGCGCATGGCCGGGCTGGACCCGGAAAACGTGATGGTGGTGTTCAAGGAAACCAGCTGGGAAAACTGGGCATTCGCGGGTGGCCGCATCCTGCATACATGAGGATCGTTGCGCTGGCCGCGATCCGCGGCTACCAGCGCTGGATTTCGCCGCGCAAGGGTTTCCGGTGCGCGCTGCGCGCCCATACCGGCGGCGACAGCTGTTCAAGCTATGGCTACCTGGTGATCGGGCGCTTCGGTTTGCGCCGCGGATTGGGTTTGCTGGATCGGCGGCTGGAACTGTGCGGGCATGTGCACCGGACCTTCGTACCTGCGCGGCCGGCGCCGCTGTCGAGGCCGGCCGTGCGCAACCCGTGGCGTCACCATGAACAGGGGCTCTGCGACGTGCCCTGCGACTCGCCCGGCTGCGACCTTCCCGACCTGCCCTGCCACGGCGGCCGCGCGTGCAGCGCCGCCGGCGACCTGCTCGACCTGGCGAGCTGCGGCTGCGACATCTGCGACTGCGGCCATTCGATCCGTGAACGCTTCCGGCGGCATCGCGACAGCACCCAGCTCGACGCGCTGGCGCGCAGGATCGAAGAACGAAGGAGACAGCGCCCTTCCTGACTGGACTGCTATAGTCTCCCTTCACCTCAATCAGGAGCCACCGATGCAGAAACGCAAACTGGGAAGCCTGGAAGTCTCCGCCCTCGGCCTGGGCTGCATGGGCATGACCCACGCCTACGGCCAGGCGCCGGACCGGCAATCGATGATCTCGCTGCTGCGCACCGCGGTCGAGCGCGGCGTCACCTTCTTCGATACGGCCGAAGTCTACGGCCCCTTCAACAACGAGGAACTGGTCGGCGAGGCGCTGGCGCCGCTGCGCGAGCAGGTCGTGATCGCCACCAAGTTCGGCTTCGCGCCCGACCCGAACGGCGGGACGCGCTGGAGCGGCCTGGACAGCCGTCCGCAACACATCCGCGCCGTGACCGAAGCCTCGCTCAAGCGCCTCAGGATCGACACCATCGACCTGCTCTACCAGCACCGCGTCGACCCGAACGTGCCGATCGAGGACGTGGCGGGCACCGTGGGCGAGCTGATCAAGGAAGGTAAAGTGAAACACTTCGGCCTGTCCGAAGCCGGACCGGACACGATCCGGCGCGCTCACGCGGTGCAGCCGGTGACGGCGCTGCAGAGCGAATACTCGCTGTGGACGCGCGAGCCGGAAGCGGACATCCTGCCGCTGCTCGAAGAGCTGGGCATCGGCTTCGTGCCCTTCAGCCCGCTCGGACGCGGTTTCCTGACCGGGAAGATGGACGAAAGCACGCAGTTCGCTAGCTCCGACTTCCGCAACAGCCTGCCGCGCTTCACGCCGGAGGCCATGAAGGCCAACCAGGCGCTGGTCGACCTGCTGGGCCAGGTGGCGCAGCAGAAAGGCGCGACGCCGGCCCAGGTGGCGCTGGCCTGGCTGCTGGCGCAGAAGCCCTGGATCGTCCCGATTCCGGGCACCACCAAGCTGCACCGGCTGGACGAGAACCTGGGTGCCGCGGCGCTCCAACTGACGCCCGAGGACCTTGCCGGCATCGACGCGGCGGCCTCAAGGATCACGGTGCAGGGTGCGCGCTACCCCGAGCACCTGGCGCGCCAGGCCAAGGGCTAGTCCCGGAGATTGTCATAGCGGCAAGCCTCGCGTACACTGGCCGTCGACCTCTGCCAACCGACAAGGAGCCATCCGTGGGTATTGCCGCTTTCTTCACATCGATTCCGCAAGCAACGCTGCAGTCTTTATTGGAAGACCCCGAAAAGGTCGTGGAACTGCTGTATCCGGACGACGATGGCGACCCGCCCAATTCCTTCGACGTAGATAAAGCCTGGCATGGCCTGCATTACCTGCTGACGGGCGAGGCCGAGGGTGGTCCGGCGCCGCTGTCGCTGGCCATCCTCGAAGGCGCCGAGATCGGTCCGGAACTGGATTTCGGACCGGCCCGCTACCTGACGCCGGAAGAAGTCGGCGCCGTCGCGCAGGCGCTGGCGGCGCTCACGCCGGCAAGCCTGGCGGAGCGCTACAATTCGCGCGACATGCGGGAAAAGCAGATTTACCCGGAAATCTGGGACGACGACGATCCCGAGTCGGTGGACTATCTGCTCCACTTCTTCCCGGATCTGCAGCGGTTTTACGCGGATGCCGCCGCGCGCGGCGATGCGGTGATCCACTGGATGGCGTAAGCGCGCGATCACCCGGACGCAGCCGGTCCCCTTGCCTGCAACTCGTCGAAGCTCACGACCTCGCCGTCCTGCATGGTGAAGCGCAGGCTCGCGACCGGCACGCCGGCGTACTGGCTGGCGTAGATCACCTTGCCGATGCCCTTGTAGGATTCCGGCTGCCGGGGCTCGATCACCAGGATCAGGTCCGGGTCGCTTTGCACGGCCGCCTTCAATGCGTCGACAAGCCCGGCCCGCTCGACCAGCTCCTGTCCATCGAGGTAGATCGTGTCGTCGTTCGCGACGACCGCCTTGATTTCCTTAGCCATATCTCACCCTGTCCAGCCATTCCAGCAAGGGAATCGTCGCCGGCAGCAGCGGGCTGACCGAATACCCGCCCTGCCACGCGAAAGCCTGTCCTTCCAGGCTTTGCGGCTCGCCCTCCCACTCGCGGCTGATGTAGAAATACAGCCGCACGTGAGCGTGCTCGTAGACGTGTTCGACGCAGCACCAGGGCTCGGCGCTGACGATGTGCACGCCCAGTTCCTCGACGAATTCGCGCTGCAGGGCATGGAAGATGTCCTCGCCCTGCTCCACTTTCCCGCCCGGGAATTCCCAGTAGCCGGCGTAGGGCTTGCCCTCGGGACGCTGGCCGAGCAGCACGTCGCCGTTCTCGCGCATCAGGATCCCGACCGCGACGTCGATCGGCTTCTTCACTGCCTCAGTCATTCCTGCTTTCCTGGGGCAGCTTGCCCGCATAATCCTTGGCGAACTGCCAGGCCACCCGGCCCGAACGCGAGCCGCGCTGCAATGCCCAGCGCAGCGCGTCGGCGCGCGCTTCCTCGATCTGCTGCGGCGTGCAGCCGAAGCTCTGCAGCCAGTGCGCGACGATGTCGAGGTAGTCGTCCTGCTTGAACGGATAGAAGGACAGCCACAGCCCGAAGCGCTCGGACAGCGAGATCTTTTCCTCGACGGTTTCGCCGGGATGCAGGTCGCCGTCGTCGCCGTGGCTGTAGCCGGCGTTATCGGACATCTTTTCCGGCATCAGGTGGCGCCGGTTCGAGGTCGCGTAGATCAGCACGTTGTCCGACTGCGCGGCCACGCTGCCGTCCAGCGCCACCTTCAGCGCCTTGTAGCCGGCCTCGCCCTCTTCGAAACTGAGGTCGTCGCAGAAGATCACGAAGCGCTCCGGACGGCCGGCCACCAGGTCGACGATGTCCGGCAGGTCGGCCAGGTCGGCTTTATCGACCTCGATCAGGCGCAGGCCCTGGCTGGCGAAGCCGTTCAGGCAGGCCTTGATCAGCGAGGATTTACCGGTGCCGCGCGCGCCGGTCAGCAGCACGTTGTTGGCCGGGCGGCGCGCCACGAACTGACGCGTGTTCTGCTCGATCTGCTCTTTCTGGCGGCCGACGTGCTGCAGGTCGTCGAGCGAAATGTTCGATGCGTGCAGCACCGGCTGCAGGTATTTGCCTGCATTCGCGCCGCCGCCGGGACGCTTGCGCCAGCGGAAAGCGAAACTGCGCCCCCACTCGGGCTCGCGCGGCACGGCGGGCGGCAGCATCGCTTCCAGCCGTGTCAGCAGGTTTTCGGCGCGGTGCAGGAACTGGTCGAGCTGGTTCATTCTAAAAATCAGGAGCGATAGTCGGCGTTGATCGACACGTAGTCGTGCGACAGGTCGCAGGTCCAGACGGTGCTGTTCGCATCGCCGCGGCCCAGCTCCACGCGCACCAGGATCTCCGCCTTCTTCATCACGCGCTGGCCGTCTTCTTCCTTGTACTCAGGGTTGCGCCCGCCCGCCTTCGCCACCAGCACGTCGTCCAGGTAGAGATCGAGCTTGCTGGTGTCGAGGTCGTCGACGCCGGCATAGCCGATTGCGGCCAGGATGCGGCCCAGGTTCGGGTCCGATGCGAAGAAGGCGGTCTTCACCAGCGGCGAGTGGGCGATCGCATAGCCGATCTTGCGGCACTCTTCCATGTCGCGGCCCTGCTCCACCGAGATGGTGATGAACTTGGTCGCGCCTTCGCCGTCGCGGATGATCTGCTGCGCCAGGTGGGTCGAGATGCCGGTGACGGCGTCGCGCAGGGCGATGTAGTCCGGGCTCTCGAGCGAATCGATGACCAGCGAGCCGGTACCGGTCGCCATCAGGATGAAGGAGTCGTTGGTCGAGGTGTCGCCGTCGATGGTGATGCAGTTGAACGAGCGGTCGGCGGCGTAGCGCACCAGTTCGTCCATCACCGGCTGCGCGACCCTGGCGTCGAAGGCCAGGTAGCCCAGCATGGTCGCCATGTTCGGCTTGATCATGCCGGCGCCCTTGCTGATACCGGTAAGGGTGACCGCGTGGCCGCCGATGGTGGTCGTGAGCGAGGCCGCCTTCGGCTGGGTGTCGGTGGTCATGATGGCTTCCGCCGCATTGAACCAGTTGTCCTGCTTCAGGTTCGAGACGGCCGCCGGCAGCGCGGCAACGATCTTCTGCACCGGCAGCTGCTCCAGGATCACGCCGGTCGAGAAAGGCAGCACCTGCTGCGCATCGATGCCCAGCAGGCGCGCGACTTCCTCGCAGGTGGTGCGGGCGCTTTGCAGGCCCTGCTCGCCGGTGGCGGCGTTGGCGTTGCCGGTGTTGACCACCAGTGCGCGGATCGGCTTGCCGCCGTTCGAGACGGCCGCCAGGTTGGCCTTGCTCACCTGGACCGGCGCAGCGCAGAAGCGGTTCTTGGTGAACACGCCGGCGACGGTGGCGCCCTCGGCAAGTTTCATCAGCAGCACGTCCTTGCGGTTCGGCTTCTTGATGCCGGCTTCGGCAAAGCCGATGTCGATGCCGTTCACGGGTTTCAGTTCGCTGGCGACGGGCAGGGGAGAATTGACGGCCATGGTGTTCTCGACTCTCAAAGAAGGAAAGATTGACTAATCCGATATTGTACCGCCAGCCGCCGCCGGGCAGCGCCGCGCCTTAGGCCGGTCCTATAGTTAATGACTTTTTAAGATGACTCGTTAATAATTGGAAACATAACAACGAACGGACCCGTCCCCGTGAAAATTACGCTTACTGCTTCGCTGCTGGCGGCCTCACTACTGGCCTTCTCCGTGTCCGCCGCCGACCTCAAGTCCGGCACGCCGCCGGCGCCCGGCCCCGTCATGGACGCCATGCAATCCGCCGCACGCGAGCTGCAGCTTGCACAAGACACTTCCCTGCCCCTCCCGCTCCAGCTCGACAAACTGGCGGGCATGCGCTACACGCCGGAAACCGCCGCCAAGCTGCGCGCCGTGTTCGGCAACGAGCAGCCTTTCACGTTCGAGCGCACACCAGCGAAGGCGGGTCGCCTGTCCTACCGGATGCGCCTGCAGCCGCTGCACTACACCGGCCAGGACGATTCGCGCGTCGACTGGGACGAGGCGTTTCTCGACCTCGACATGGACAAGGCTGGCAAGGCCGTCGAGCTGAAAGGTCGCTGGGACACCCTCAGTGCCGAAGACGCGACCATGCGGCTGCGTGCCGAAGGCATGCGCTACACCGGGCACCAGCGACGAAGCCCGGACAGGCTCTGGTTCGGCAATGGCCAGCTGCGCATTGCCCGCGTGCGCGGCGACACCCCGCGCAAACCGAATGCCGGCATGGACATCACCCTGAACGAGCTGAGCGCCACCTGGCGCACTTCGGAAAAGCCGAAGACGGTCGACATGCAGTTCCAGCAGCGGATCGCCAGCATCGAAGCCGCCGGCGAAAAAATCGAGGACGTGCGCTTCGACATGCGCCTGGTGAACGTCGACAGGGCGTCGATGGCGGCGCTGGAGGCCCAGGGCGAACGCCTGCGCCGGCAGCAACTGCAAGCGCAGACGCCGGAACAGCAGCTGGCCGCCATGAAGCCGCTGTTCCTCGGCATGGGCAAGGCCGTCATCGCGCGCGGCTCGGCCATCGAGATCGACGAGATCAGCGCGCGCTTTCGCGGCAACAAGGCCAGCATCCGCGGCCGTTTGGGCCTGCAGGGCGCGGTCGAGGCCGACCTGAAGGACGTGATGGCGCTGGTGAAGAAGATCGCCGCCCGCTTCGAGATCCGGGTGCCGGTCGCGATGGTGCGCGACATCAGCGGCATCGTCGCCGCGCGCCAGTCGGCGCAGCAGGGTGCGGCGGCCAACGGCATGAGCGTGGCCCAGCTGGGCCAGACCATGACCGACGTCGTGGTCGGCAAGCTGCTCGGCGCCGGCTACGCGCGCCTCGAGAACGACGTGCTGGTCTCGACCGTCGAGTTCCGCAACGGGAAGCTCACCGCCAACGGCAAGGAAGTCGCGCTGCCCAAGGCACCGCCCGGCGGCCAGGCACCGGTGGCGAGCCAGCGCTCGGACCTGCCGCCGAACGCCCTGCAGGCACGCCGTATCGAGAACAGCTGCCGCCTGCCGGCGTTCCCGGACGAGGTGCTGGCCGAGGACAAGGCCCTGACCGCGGGCTTCGCCTGGCGCGTCGATGAAACCGGCAAGGTGGAAAACGCGCGCGTCACCGCGCCCAGCGGCTATCCTGGGTGGGACCAGTCGATGGTCGAGGTGCTGGGCCAGTGCCGCTACATTCCTGCCCTGCAGGACGGCAAACCGATCGGGCTGCAGATCGACTGGAGCGTGACGCGCACCCGAGGCGGCCCGCGCTCGCCCCAGCCGACGCCTTGAGGATGCATCATGACCGAAACCCAACGCAGCGTCCTGAGCGCCGGATTTTCGCTGGCGATCATCCTGGCCGCCCTGTTCGTGACCCAGCGCTTCGTGCTGCCGCTGCTGTGGGCCGCGATCCTCTGCATCGCCACCTGGCCGCTCTACCGGCGCGCGCTGCGCATGACGGGCGACCGCGAGATCCCGGCCGCGGCCCTGGTCACGGTCCTGGCGGCACTGGTCTTCGTCACGCCGCTGGCCCTGGGCGTGACCCAGGCCGCGCGCCAGGCGCCGGCGCTGGCCCAGCTGGTCGCCAGCGCCAACACCGAGGGCCTGGCGACACCCGCATGGCTGCACCGGATCCCGCTGGCCGGCGACGCCGTCTACAACTGGTGGCAGGCCACGCTGGGCCAGCCGCACGGCCTGGCGCACCTGCTGCAGGACAGCTCGGTGGGCCACATGCAGTCGGCCAGCGAAGTGCTGAAACGGGTCGGCACCGGTACCCTGCACCGCCTGATCGACATCGGCTTCGCCTTCCTCTGCCTGTTCTTCTTCTACAAGGACGGCAAGGCGCTGCAGGGCCAGCTTGAAGCGATCGGTTCCCACCTGATCGGCGCGCAGCGCTGGAGCTTGTATTCGCTGAAGGTGCCGACCGCGGTGCGCGCCACCGTCAACGGCCTGGTGCTGGTCGGCCTGGCCGAGGGCGTCCTGCTGGGCATCGGCTACCAGTTCGCCGGCGTCCCATCGAGCATGCTGTGGGCGGCCGCCACCGGCGTGCTGGCCATCATCCCCTTCGGCGCGCCGCTGGCCTTCGGCGCCGTCGCCGCCCTCCTCGCCTGGCAGGGCAACGTGGCGGCCGCCGCAGCCATCGCCGCCTGGGGCTTCATCGTGCTGTTCGTGGCCGACCACTTCGTGCGCCCGACCATCATCGGCAATGCCACCAAGCTGCCCTTCCTGGCGGTCCTGCTGGGCATCCTGGGCGGGGTCGAGACCCTGGGGCTGATCGGCCTGTTCGTGGGGCCGGTGGTGATGACCCTGTTCGTCACCTTGTGGCATGAGGAGAAGCGTTTCCGGCAGGCGGGGGCTCGACGTGAATGACGCTACGCGGGCCGAGGTGATTGCAAGGGGATGGGAGATCCATGCCGCGGTCGAAGAAGGTGCGCTAGGCGCCACCGATCCGGTCGAAAGGCGGCGCCTGCTGCTGGCCGACATGGCGATGCATTTGCTACAGACGGCGCTCCGGCCTGGGGATATCGATCTGGATCAGCTCAGGAATAATCTGCATGCGATTCTGACGATTTCGGATTCGTTCCTGCCGCAGGCTGAACTCAAAAAAGCGACCGATCTGCTGATGGCGCATCAGCCATAGGACATGTTTGCCCTTGACCCTCACGCGACGTGAGGCTCCAGACTGGGTCCACGCTGAAGAAAAGGAGACAGTTCGATGCTGAAAGTGGGAGAACTCGCCGCGCTCGCCCGGCTCACGGTGCGCACGCTGCATCACTACGACAGCATCGGGCTGCTCCAGCCTTCCGCGCGTTCCGATGCCGGCTACCGGCTCTACGACCGCGACGACGTGGCGCGCCTGCACCAGATCCAGGCCCTGCGTTCCTTCGGCATGAGCCTGGCCGACATCGGCCTTTACCTGGACAGTCCGGAAGGCAGTCCGCTGGCCGTGGTCGAGCGGCAGCTGGCGCTGCTGGACCGCCAGATGCGGGAGGCGGAACAGGTGCGCAGGCATCTGCGTCGCCTGCACACCGAACTCGCACACGGCGGCCGGCCGGACCTGTCGACCTGGCTGGACTCACTGGAGCAGATGAGCATGTACGAAAAATACTTCACGCAGGACGAACTGGCGCGTCTTCCGCTGTACCACGACGACGCCCTCAAGGCGCAGTTCAAGCGCCTGACCGAAGAAGCGCAGACGCTGATGCGCACGGGGGTGGCGCCGGATGCGCAAGCCGCCAGGGACCTGGGGCAGCGCTGGCTGGAAACCTTCGGGCGCGGCACCAACGGCGACGCCGACCTGGCGGCGCGCGTCAACCTGATGATGACGCGCGAGAAGGGATCGGCCGAGGTCCCGGAAGACCTCATGCACTACATGATGGCGGTGATCGGCGAGATCAAATACGCGATCTGGTCGCGCTACCTGGAACCCGACGTGATCGCGCGCATGCGCAGGCATTCCGCCTCGCGCGGCCACGAATGGGCGCCGCTGATCGGCCGCGTGCGCGAACAGATGCGCATCGATCCGGACGCCGCGCAGCCGGCCTCGCGGGAACTGGGGCGCCAGTGGATGGCGCTGTTCCACGACATGGTCGGCACCGACCCGCAGGCGGTTGCGGGCTTTCGCCGCGCGACCGAGGAACAACCGATGCTGCGCAAGGGGTCGGGGATCAGCGACGAGGCGATCGGCTGGCTGCGCAAGAGCCTGACTTAAAAACGTCGTCCCCGCCAAAAACGTCGTCCCCGCGAAGGCGGGGACCCAAGGATTGCGAGCGTCATCGAAACGCAAACAAACCTGGGTCCCCGCCTGCGCGGGGACGACGTGTATCTATTACCTGATTACGACAGCTTGCCGTGGCAAGCCTTGAACTTCTTGCCGCTGCCGCAAGGGCAAGGATCGTTGCGGCCGACCTTCATGCCCATGTAGGTGGTGGCCGGGTCGTCGCTCACCGCGGTGGCGCCGGCGGTGACCGCCTGCGGCGCCATCAGTTCTTCCGGCGCCGCGGTCGGGTCGAAGTCGGCGTGCTGGTAGTTGACGTTTTCCAGGTGCGCAGCGGCTGCCTGCATCGCCGCTTCCGCCGCCTCGACTTCCTCGCGGGTCTGGATGCGGACCGTCATGATGGTACGGATCACTTCGTTCTTGATCTGGTCCAGCATGGCGCCGAACAGCTCGAAGGCTTCGCGCTTGTATTCCTGCTTCGGGTTCTTCTGGGCGTAGCCGCGCAGGTGGATACCCTGGCGCAGGTGGTCCAGCGCCGCCAGGTGTTCGCGCCAGTGGGTGTCGATATTCTGCAGCATGACGTTGCGCTCGAAGCCGCCAAAGGCTTCCTTGCCGACGATCGCCACCTTGCTGTTGTACGACTCGTCGGCGGCGGCCAGCACGCGCTCGAGGATGTCGTCGTCGTTCAGGTTCGGCTCGTCTTCCAGCATCTGCGCCAGCGGCACCGGCAGCGCCCACTCGTCGGCCAGCACGCGGGTCAAGGCCGGGATGTCCCACTGCTCTTCGACCGATTCGGCCGGGACATGGGTGCGCACCACGTCGGTGAACACGCCGGTGCGCAGGCTGGCGATCAGCTCGGACATGTCGGCCGACTCCAGCAGCTCGTTACGCTGGGTGTAGATCACCTTGCGCTGGTCGTTGGCGACGTCGTCGTATTCGAGCAGCTGCTTGCGGATGTCGAAGTTGCGGGCCTCGACCTTGCGCTGGGCGGTCTCGATCGAACGGGTCACGATGCCGGCCTCGATCGGTTCGCCTTCCGGCATCTTGAGGCGGTCCATGATCGCGCGCACGCGGTCGCCGGCGAAGATGCGCAGGAGCGGATCGTCGAGCGACAGGTAGAAGCGCGAGGAGCCCGGGTCGCCCTGGCGTCCCGAACGGCCGCGCAGCTGGTTGTCGACGCGGCGCGACTCGTGGCGCTCGGTACCGATGATGTGCAGGCCGCCCTGCGCCACCACGTGGTCGTGCAGCGACTGCCATTCGTCGCGCAGCTTTTGCGACTGCTCGGCCTTCTGCTCCGGCGACAGCGCTTCGTCGGCTTCGATGAACTGGATCTGCTTCTCGACGTTACCGCCGAGGACGATGTCGGTACCGCGGCCCGCCATGTTGGTGGCGATGGTGATCATCTTCGGACGGCCGGCCTGGGCGATGATTTCCGCCTCGCGGGCGTGCTGCTTCGCGTTCAGGACGTTGTGCGGCAGGCCTGCCTTGGTCAGGATCCCGGACAGCAGCTCCGAGTTCTCGATCGAGGTGGTACCGACCAGCACCGGCTGGCCGCGCTCGTAGCAGTCGCGGATGTCGTTCAGCATCGCGCCGTATTTTTCTTCGGCCGACTTGTAGACCTGGTCCTGGCGGTCCTTGCGCTGCGACGGACGGTTCGGCGGGATCACCACAGTCTCGAGGCCGTAGATCTCCTGGAATTCGTAGGCTTCCGTATCGGCGGTACCGGTCATGCCGGACAGCTTGGTGAACATGCGGAAGTAGTTCTGGAAGGTGATCGAGGCCAGGGTCTGGTTCTCGTTCTGGATGCGCACGCCTTCCTTGGCTTCCACGGCCTGGTGC
>Ga0265798_10000526_pt1 | contig 63367 bp, 56 predicted proteins | sample P3T30metagenome_FD_192430 | JGI IMG/M metagenome (GOLD analysis project Ga0265798, IMG submission 192430) | Plant litter microbial communities from East Loma Ridge, Irvine, California - P3 T30 | ecosystem: Environmental > Terrestrial > Plant litter > Unclassified | place: USA: California... | reverse complement strand
GAAAGCGCGTGCACCGCGCGCGCCAGCACTTCCTTGCCGGTGCCCGATTCGCCCAGCAGCATCACCGAAGCCGAGGTCGGGGCGACCTTCTCGATGCTGCGGCACAGCTTGAGCATGCCGGGGTCGCGGCTGATCACGCCGGCCATCGGCGAGTCGACCTGGCCAGATTGCATGCGGCGGTTTTCTTCCTGCAGATTGTGCAGGAAGAACGCACGCTGGATCACCAGGTTCAGTACTTCAGGCTCGGGCGGCTTCTGGTGGAAGTCGTAGGCGCCCATGGCGATCGCCTTGACCGCATTGGCGCGGTCCTGGTTGCCGGTCAGGACGATCACGCGCGTCTCCGGCGCCAGCGCCAGGATCTGCTGCAGCGTGGCCAGACCTTCGGTCGAGCCGTCCGGATCGGGCGGCAGGCCCAGGTCCATCGTGACCACGGCCGGCTCGTGGCGGCGGATCTGCGCCAGCGCGCTTTCGCGGTCGTCGGCGACCACCACGTCATAGGCGTCGAAACTCCAGCGCAGCTGCTTTTGCAGGCCCGGGTCGTCTTCGATGATCAACAGTTTTGGTTTGGTTTGGCTCACGGTTGTCCTTTGGTCACGCAGCGCGCTCGGCGCCCTGCTCGCGGTACAGCGGCAATGTGACGGTGAATGTGCTTCCCTGTCCCGGCACGCTGGTCAACGCCAGCGCCCCGCCCAGTTCCTGGATGTATTCGCGGCTCTCGAACACGCCGATGCCCATGCCCGCCGGCTTGGTCGATTCGAATGGCTTGAACAGCCGCTCACGGATGAAGTCCTCGCTCATGCCGGCGCCGGTGTCGGCCACGGTGACCGTGACCTGCCCACCCGCGCGGACGATCGCCACGTTGACACGGCCGCTCTTGGGCGTGGCTTCGATCGCATTCTGGATCAGGTGGCCCAGCACGCGCTCGAGGCGTTCGCGGTCGGCCAGCACCAGCAGGCCCCCATCGACCACGTGCAGCACCGGATGCGGCTCGAACGCGCTCTTGAGCGCAAGCGCCTGGCGCACCACGTTCTCGACGCGCAGCGGCAAGGGCCGTTCCGGCGCATCGTTGCGGCTGAGCTTCTGCAGCATCATCTTCATCTTGTCGACCGAGTGTGTGACGGTATCGAGCATGTCGCGCTGGAACTCGGGATTGTCGCGGTGCTTTTCGGCGTTCGCGTTCATCAGGGACAGCTGGGCCACCAGGTTTTTCAGGTCGTGCACGACGAAGGTCGACATGCGGTTGAACGACTCGAACTGGCGCGCCACCATCAGCTCATTGGCTGCATCCTGCTGCGCCAGATAGCTGGCGGCCTGGCTGCCGGCGATTTCCAGCAGGTCGAACACTTCCCAGTTCAGCGACACGGCGCTGCGCGCATCCTGCAGCACGACGAAGCCGAACAACTTGCCATGCATGATCAGGGGCACCACCAGCCAGCCGCGCGGGAACGCGGCGAGCCAGGCCGGCAGGGTCAGGTCGCCGTATTTTTCGGGCAGGGCTGCGTATTCGCGCAGGTCGATCACCCACTGCGTGGTTTCCAGGAAGCGGCAGAAACTCGAGTCGGCCGGTTCGACCGCGGTGCTGGTAGCCTGCCACCCCGCCACCGGCTGGTAATTGCCGTCATCGCCGTCGCGGCGCTGCCACAACACGCCGCCCGGACTTTCGACCAGCGCGCCAACCGCCTCGATCGCGCGCTCGCCGATGTGCGTGCTGTTGGCCGACAGGGTGCGCGTAAAGCGCATCCATTCCTCGCGATAGTCGTAGCCATAGCTGTAGAAATGCTTGCTGATGAAGACCTTGAGCCAGGCGCGGAAGGTGCCCGAGAACAGGGTCCCGGCCAGCAGCAGCAGCGCGCCGCACAGGAACGCGACCTGCATCACGCCGCCCCAGCTGCCGCCGAAATAGCGCAGGTAATAGCCGGCAAATCCCATCGCCAGCAGGTAGATCGCCGAGCCGAACAGCGCAGTGGAATGGAACATCACGCGCCGCGACAGCACCAGGGCGTTCGAGCGCGACATGCTGCGCTTGACGGCGGTGCCGATCAACGGCATGGCCAGCGCATTGACGATGCCGCGCGCAGCCCAGGTGTCCGGGTGCATTTCGTGGAACAGCATCGCCTGGCTGTACATGTAGAAGTCATACACGAACATGGCGCCGATGCCCAGGCAGGCGAACTTGATGGCCCAGCGCTCCTGGATCGTCTTATTGCGGTACACCTGCTCGACCAGCAGCATGCCCAGCACCGCCTGGCACACGCGCGCGGTGACATTGGGCAGCAGGCCGCCGTCCAGATTGAGCATCAGGTCGGTGCGCAGCAGGATGGTCGCCAGCAGCAACGCCATATAGCACGCGGCGCCGATGAAGATGGACGGACGCAGGCCAAAGGGCCAGCGGCTGGCAGGATCGCGGGAGTTGCCCAGCAAAAGCAGCAGGACCACGCACCAGGCGGCGCTGCGCAGGATTTCGAGGGTATCGGTCCAGACTGACCACAGTTCGTGGCCGCCCGCTCCCTGCCAGGCGAGCCCGGCGGACCAGAGCGCGGTAAAGCCGCAGGCCATGGCGATGGCGGCAACCTGAACGCGGCCGCGCCAGATCGTGAGCAACAGGCCGATCAGCAACAAGAAACCGATGGCGGCGACGCTATAGCTGTAGACGGCAATGGTGGTCAACGTATGCCATCCATGAAAACGACCATTGAAAGATTCGGGATAGAAACGTTAAAAGCCATCGACCCGGGCGCGCGCACCGCAGATCAATCCAGGACGATCAGCGTCCGCTGCGGAACAACACAACCTTGAGCGTATTGATCAGGATGAGCACATCCAGGAACAGGCTGTTGTTCTTCACATAATAAAGGTCGTACTGCAGTTTCTGCAATGCGTCTTCGGCCGATGATCCGTAGCCGTAGCGCACCTGCGCCCAACCGGTGATGCCCGGCTTGATGCTATGACGGACATTGTAGTATGGAACCACCTCGATCAGCTGCTCGACGAAGTAGGCGCGTTCCGGACGCGGCCCGACGAACGACATGTCGCCCTTGAACACGTTCAGGATTTGCGGCAGCTCGTCGATGCGGGTCTTGCGCATGAAGTTGCCCACGCGCGTCACGCGCGGATCGTTCTGGGCCGCCCACTGTGGCGTGCCGCCTTTTTCGGCATCGGCGCGCATGCTGCGAAACTTGTGCACGCGGAAAATTCTCCCGTCCTTGCCGACCCGTTCCTGCGAGTAGAACACGGGACTGCGGTCTTCCAGCCACACGGCCAGCGCAGCGCCAAGCATGATCGGGAACGTCACGGCCATGATCAGGGTGCTGCAGATCAGGTCAAAGCCGCGCTTCATGAAGGTGCGGATAAAGCTCTGGTCGAAGCCACCGCCGAATACCAGCCAGCTCGGCTGCAGCGAATCGACCCGGATCTGGCAGGTTTCACGCTCGAAGAAGGTGGCGGCATCGGTGACCTTCACGCCTTGCAGCTTGCAGTCGAGCAGTTCCTTGATGGGGAAGCTGCCGCGCCGGTTTTGCACCGACACCACGATTTCTTGCGCGCCGTACTGATTGGCCATCTTCACGAGCGAGTCGCCTTCGCGCACCTTGAGCAGGTCGGCGGCAGGCACGCACACTTCATCGCTGCCCACCGGAATGAAGCCGACCACCTTGTAGCGGTGGTAGCTATTCTTGTTGTGGGCCAGGTCGCTGCATTCCTTGGCCAGCGCGCCATTGCCCAGGAACAGGATGCGCGACTGCATCAGGCGCAGTTCGGACGTCTTGAAAAAGATGATGCGCGCGATAAAAATGCCGGCGGCGGCCAGGCCAAACCCCAGCAACAGGATGCCGCGGCCAAAATACAGGTCGGGCGCCACGTAGAACACCAGCGTCAGGATCAAAAAGCCCATCAGGAACGCCGGCATCAGCTTCATGAAGAACGGATGACGCAGGCCTTCGTCGAAATCGAGCTGGTACATGCCCATGGCGCTCATGCTGAAGCTGACCGCCACGGCAAACGCGACGGCCGAGGCCAGGAAGTGATCGTACTGGTCGGTCGTGAGCGGTGCGCCGATGTCGAGGAAACGCATGGCCGCGCCTGCATAGGCGGCCCCCAACAGGATCAATATTTCCACGAATAGCAGGACGAAGACGATCTTCGACACGTAGTGGTTAGAGATCCGAAACATGTTATTCCTCAGAAATGATGATTACGCTTACCACGTGACCGGAGACCAGGTGCCTGCTTCACATGCGCTATGCACTGGAGACCCCAAGGTCACCACGCATGGCTGCTACAAAATGATTACGTCGAATTGCAAAAAGGCACCGTGCACTCGAATTGCCTATTCCCAGTGAAGAAATCTTGACAAAGATCGGGGTATCGCGCCGTTGTCCTGATGTTAAATAAACTCAGGATGTGGCGAATTGGTGCAGTTTGACCATCATTTCCGCATTATTCTTTTGACATATTTTTAACAGCCAATATATCACGGAAACATCTGGGCGCTCAACGTTGCTCTCTCACCCGTCAGCTTACTGCAACAGGTTTTTTCCGACTATTTTTGTTGCTCATATACATGATAAACAACAGCTTTAAATCAGAATAGTTCCTTAATGCAACAAAAGCGAGTGATTTTAGCACTTACGCGGGATTGGCCCCGCGCGCGACGGAAATCGTGTGGCATCGGTGGTCGCTAAGCCTGATACAGGGCAAATGATTTATCAGGGTTCTTACCGCTCGTGACAATCAATATGCAACCCGGACATTGCCCCGGTCGATGCCGTAAACGTACATCAGCGACCTGCTGCCTGGCGCAACAGGGTCGCGAAGCGCTGCATATACCGTGCATTCGAAAAGTCACGGTCAAGACGCTGACGCGCGGCACGGCCCAGTGCTGCACGTGCCTGCTGATCACCCCACAATGACGACAACTCGCCCGCCAGTACGACAGGATCACCGGGTGTAACCAGCATGCCCTCCTCAGCATGCTGGACCAGCCCAGTCGTCATTGTGGTGCGAGACACGACCAATGGCTTGCTCATCGACATCGCTTCATAGATGGCAGTTATTCCACCCGGATAGTCGGACTGCTTCAGTGGAACGACAACGATGGTTGCCTGCTCATACAGTTCCCGAAGTTCTTTATAGCTGAGCCGTCCCACGAAACTCACATGAGACACATCATCGGGCATGGCAAACTTCGCGCCGCTTCTCAATTTCAACGGCAGGCCTGCCTGGCGGCATGCCTCGATCAGCGTCGGGTAATCGCGACTGATGTCGTCACCAACGGCCAGGACATATTGGCCGTCGCTGACATCCGGCCGTGAACGGAAGAACTTGTCGTCAATGGCAAAGCCGAGTATTTGTGCGGGATGGCGGAGCTTGTATTGCGCCTCTACCGTGGCGCGCTGGTCCTCGGTGAGGACAAACACCTGATCCACTCGTGGAACAACGTAGTCGAGAATCTTGTCACGCTTTGGCCAACCACGCCCCGACACCTCCCACAGGACGATCTTCGGCTTGAAACGGAACAACCGGCGCAACATCAAGACAAAAAATACATTGCTCTCGAAAACAGAGACGATCACATCCGCCTTGCGGTCGAACAGCAGTACTTTCAGGGCGCGCAGCAGATCCAGTCCGGCCAGCAGCGATCCCTTGTTGACCAACGGATTCCAGGGAAACGCATGTAAATCGCGCTCAGTGCCCTTCACGCCATATTGCTCGATGCCTCCACCTTCACGGCCCGGATTGGGGCCGTCCTCCGCCGCAACGGCAGCGCGCTTGGTCTGCATTTTTACATTAGGCAGAAACACCACGGACACGTCGTGTCCAGGATTGCTGGCGGATGGGTGTGGAACTGCCCCGTCAAGTTGGCGCGGCACATTGTCTGGCATAGCGGTATCCTGTTGCTTGAGTCCAAGTATGATATCCCGAGCCTGCCGGTACATCATCACTTACGTTGATGATCGTGGTGCCAACAGAGTGTGCGGAATCGCACGACCGTGGTGACTATACAAAACCCAGGTTAACAGTACCAGCGGCGAATAGGCCGAAACATAAAAAGGAAGCAGTATTTATTCATGCCGCTAAGCCAAGATCCAAGGTGCGTGCTCGCCACCCGGATTACAGGCCACATCAGACATGGCGCAGCCAAGGCAGGTACGTCGTATTTTATGGAAGCAGCCAGTGATGATTTTGAAGAGGGTAAAAGCACGTCGCGGAAAACGTGGCTTATGACATTTCGGCAATATGCCGAACTGGTGCGGCTGGCTGGAATCGAACCAGCGACCCTTGGCTTCGGAGGCCAATACTCTATCCACTGAGCTACAGCCGCACTGGCAAGCGTAGCGAAGGATACAGTCTTTCGCCGAGTACGTCCATGGGCAGCGCCCGAAAAACCCTGGCATCAATACAGGTTTACACTATAATAAGATGCTCGACGGCACTTGCAAAAAAGCCACTAGATCGCAGCGCCTCAGTGGCCGGTTTTTTTAATTGAATTAAGGAAATCATGAGCGACGCACAGCACGACCACGAATCCCTCATTCGTACGCCAAAACAGCTCGTGATCGCTGTCGCGGGTTTCTTCCTAGTCATTGTCCTCGGCATTATCTTGTTGGTTACCTTCGTGACCAGCGCGCCCACGACCGGCGCCGGCACCGATGGCAAGAGCGCCGACGCGATCGCTGCACGCATCCGGCCGGTTGCCGCAGAAGGTTTCACACTGCGTGATGCCAATACCCCGCGCGTCCTGTTGGGAGGCTCGGCTGTCTACGCCGCCACTTGCGCCACCTGCCACGACAGTGGCATGGCCGGGTCCCCCAAAGTCGGTGACAACGGCGTCTGGGCCGCGCGCCTGGCGCAGGGCTATGACACCCTGCTCAAACATGCGATCGAAGGTATCCGCGCGATGCCGGCCAAGGGCGGCAATCCCGATCTGGACGACCTGGAAGTGGCGCGGGCCGTCGTGTTCATGACCAATAAGAGCGGGGCCAGTTTCAAGGAACCGGCGGCGCCCGTGCCCACCGCTGCCGCAGCGTCGGGTGCCGTTGGCGCCGCGCCTGCAGCCGCAGCGGTGGCTGTGGCTGCGCCGGCGCCGGTTGCCGCCGTTTCGCCAGCAGAACCGGTGGCGAGCGCGCCGGTTGCGGGGCCAGTCGTTGCCAGCGCCGATAGTGGCAAGAAGGCCTACGAGACGGCTTGCATCGCCTGTCATGGCGCCGGCATCGCGGGTGCGCCCAAGTTTGGCGACAAGGCGGCGTGGAGCGCGCGTCTCGGCCAGGGCGCCACGGTCATGCATGACCACGCCATCAAGGGCTTCCAGGGAAAAGCCGGTTTCATGCCACCAAAAGGCGGGTCCACGCTGCCGGATGCCGACGTCAAGGCTGCGGTCGACTATATGGTTGCCGCAGTCAAGTAGCATTCAAATACGTATTGCCCGCACCATGCAACAAAAAAGCGCCGGAGTCGGCGCTTTTTTGTTGCGTATCCCGGTCGCCTGCAGCTGAACAGAATGCAATAAAAACGCTCCATATAGTTTCTTTATTGGAATAAACTTTGTAAAATGTGACATGTTGACGCAAGTGCAAAGTAACAATTGCTTACAATCTAGGTCGCGTAAACACCTTATCCTCCAACGTTTCCAGCCGAAATTAATTCCACATGGAATCTTTAGAGGATCAGTACATCATGCTTCGTTACGCCCAATTTGCCGTGCCCGTTCCATTTCGCCTGAAAGCTGCGCTGGTCATGTCGCTAGCTGCTGCCGGGGGCGCCTCCGCCGCCACACTCTCGGTCGGCCCCGGAAAAACCTACGCCGCGCCATGCGCCGCTTTTGCCCGCGCCCAGTCGGGCGATGTCGTGCAGATCGACGGCGGCAACACGTATAGCGGCGATGTCTGCGCTATTGGTGCCAGCAACCTGACCATCCGTGGCGTGAATGGCCGCCCGAAGATCAATGCCGCCGGCAGGAATGCCCAAGGCAAGGCAATCTGGGTTGTCCAGGGTAGCAATATCACGATTGAAAACGTGGAAATGTACGGCGCGGCAGTGCCTGACCGCAATGGCGCAGCACTGCGCTTGGAAGGCGCCAATTTCACGCTGCGCTCGTCCTATCTGCACGATAACGAAAACGGCATCCTGACTGGCGCACATGCGAGCAGCAACATCGTGATCGAGAATACCGAGTTCGGCGCCAACGGCCTGGGCGACGGTTACACGCACAATGTCTACATCGGCAACGTCGCCAGCCTGACGTTTCGCTACAACTACTCGCATGATGCCAATGCCGGCCACAACCTGAAGTCGCGCGCGCGGGTCAACACGATTGCCTATAATCGCTTCTCGAGCAGCACTGGCAAGCCAAGCTACGAGATCGATCTGCCGAATGCCGGCACGTCGTATGTGATCGGCAACGTGATCCATCAACCGGCCAGCCACAACAACCCGGGCATGCTGTCGTATGGCGCAGAGGGGGCGAGCAATCCCGGCCAGGATCTGTATGTTGTTAACAATACGTTCCTGAACGACGACAGCGTGCGCGGCACCTTCGTCGCCGTCGGTGGCGGGGTGACCACGCCAGTTCTGCTGCAAAACAATATCTTTGGCGGCACTGGCACGGTGACCAACCAGGCCAACGCCATCGACCGCACCAACTTCCGTTCACTCGTGCCCGGCTTCGTCAATCGCCTGCTGTTCGATCTGCATCCAACCGCGAACGTGCTGGTGATTAACGCCGGTTCGGTGCCGGGCGTGTCGGCATCCGGTGTGTCCCTGGCGCCAGTGGCCCAGTACAAGCACACAGCTGCCGGCGAGACCCGCCTGGCTGCGAGCGCGCGCGATATCGGCGCCTACGCGGCCTTGACGGCGGGCAGCACGCCGGCGCCAGCACCAGCGCCAACGCCGACGCCGACGCCTGCCACCTGGACGCAATGCGCCAACGAAAACGCCACGTGCAGCTTCAATGGCTCGCGTGAAGTGCGCTACGGCGCCGGCAATGCCTGGGTCGTCAAGGTATTTACCAACGCGGTGCAGTGCACGAACGCGGTGTTCGGCGACCCGGCGGTGAACACGGTCAAGACCTGCAGCTACGCCGGCGCCCCGTCGACTGCCCCGACCCCGACGCCACCCGCAGCGGTGACCTGGACTGCTTGCGCCCCTGAAAACGGCACCTGCTCGTTCAGCGGCGTCCGTGACGTGCGCTACGGTGTGCCGGGCGCCTACGCCACCAAGGCGTTCACCAACAGGACCGCCTGCACCAATGACGTGTTCGGCGATCCAAAGCCGAACGTGGTCAAGTCGTGCAGCTATTCGAGCCAGGCACGCTGATCGCGTAGCGCTCAAGCAGTACCAACGACAAGGGCCGCAAAAGCGGCCCTTGTCACATGCACGCATTTACGGCGTGCGCAGGATTACCAGATGATCACGCGATCCTTTGGCGCCAGGTACATCTTGTCGCCGGCCTTGACCTTGAACGCTTCGTAGAAGCCAGGCTGGTTCTTCAGCGTGCCGTTGGCGCGGTATTGCGCCGGCGAGTGCGGGTCGGTCTTGATCTGGGCGATCTGTGCCGGCTCGCGCATCTTCGTGCGCCACACCTGGCCCCAGCCCATGTAGAAGCGCTGGTCGCCGGTCAGACCGTCGATCACGGGCGCTGGTTTGCCCTTGAGCGAGATCTTGTATGCCTTGTAGGCGATCGCCAGGCCCGAGTTGTCGCCGATGTTTTCGCCGAGGGTCAGTTCGCCGTTGACGTTATAGCCTTCGAGCGGGCTGAAAGCGGCGTACTGCGCGATCAGGGCCTTGGTCTTTTCGCCGAAGCGCTTGCCGTCTTCTTCGGTCCACCAGTTGCGCATATTGCCGTCGCCGTCGTACTGCGAACCCTGGTCGTCGAAGCCATGGCTGATCTCGTGGCCGATCACGGCGCCGATGCCGCCGTAGTTGACCGCATCGTCGGCCTTCGCATCGAAGAACGGCGGCTGCAGGATCGCGGCCGGGAACACGATCTCGTTCAGTTCCGGGTTGTAGTAGGCGTTGACGGTTTGCGGGGTCATGCCCCATTCGTCGCGGTCGATCGGTTTGCCCAGTTTGTTCAGTTCGCGGTTGTATTCCACTTCACGCGAACGCATCACGTTGCCCACCAGGTCATCGCGCTTGACGGTCAAGGCGGTATATTCTTTCCACTTGTTCGGGTAGCCGATCTTCGGCGTGAACTTGGCCAGCTTGCTCTGCGCTTCCTTCTTGGTCGCAGGGCTCATCCAGTCGAGCGTGTCGATCGAATCCTTGTAGGCGGCCAGCAGGTTCTTGACCAGCACTTCCATATGCGCCTTGCGCTCGGCCGGGAAATGGTCCTTCACGTACAGCTTGCCCACTGCATCACCGAGGCTGCCTTCGAGCGTCGAGACGCCGCGCTTCCAGCGTGGTTCCAGTTCCGGGATACCGGCCAGCGTGGTGCCGTTGAACGAGAAGCGCTGGTCGACGAAGGCTTTCGACAGGTAATTGGCGTAGCCGTTCACGGTCTGGAATTGCAGGTAGGCTTTCCAGGTCGCCAGCGGAACGCGGTTCAATACTTCAGTAAAACCCTTCAGATAGGTCGGCTGGCTGACGATCAGGTACGTCGCCTTGCCCTGCAGGCCCGCGGCTTTCAGCCACGTGTTCCAGTCGTAGCCCGGCGCCATCTTGGCCAGCTGGTTGAATTCGACCTTGTTGTAGGTCTTGATCGGATCGCGGTTCTCGACCTTGGTCCACTGCACCTTGGCCAGTTCGGTTTCCAGGTCGAGAATGGCTTTCGCGTCGGCCGCTGCGGTCTTGCTGCCGGCCAGCGCCAGCATCTTCTCGATGTGCTGCCCGTACTTGGTGCGCACGTCAGCCAGCTTGGCGTCATCCTGTTTCAGGTAATAGTCGCGGTCGGGCATGCCCAGGCCGGCCTGGTACAGGTCGGCCACGTACTTGGTCGAATCCTTGGCATCCTGGTGGATGAAGAACACGAACGGCACGTTCACGCCGACGCGGCCCAGGTGCGCGAACAGCGCCGGCAGTTCGGCCTTGTCCTTGATCGCGGCGATCTTGTTCATCTCGCCCTTGAGAGGCGCGGCGCCGAGCTGCTCGAGGCGCGCTTCGTCCATGTAGCTGGCGTAGAAGTCGCCGATCTTGCGCGCTTCGCTGCCGGCGGCGGCGTTCTTGTCGGCGGCCGTGCGCTCGATGATCGCGCGCAGCTGCGGCAGCGTGTCGTCGCGCAGCTGGTGGAACGCGCCCCAGGTCGACTTGTCGGCCGGGATCTCGACGCTCTTGAGCCATTTGCCGTTGAGGTGTTCGAAGAAGTCGTCCTGTGCGCGCACGCCCGGCTCGATGTATTTCGTCGCGATGCCCGACGACAGGCCGGCCGGCGCAGTCGCCGCAGTCGTGGTGGCTTCGGCCATCGCCATCGGCGCGATGAACGATGTGGTCAACACGAGCGCCGCAGCGCTGAACAAATTGCGTTTCATGTGATCTCTCTCTTGTATGTGAGTGCAATGCAAAAAGGCCGACGCTCATGACGCCGGCCTCGTGTTCCCTATACGACTACCAGATGATGACGCGGTCTTCCGGCGCCAGGTACATCTTGTCGCCCGGTTTCACGTTGAACGCCTCGTAGAACTCGGGCATGTTCGACACGGTGCCGTTGGCGCGGAACTGGCCCGGCGAGTGCGGGTCGGTTTTCACCTGGTTGATCTGCTGGGCTTCACGCATCTTCGAGCGCCACACCTGGCCGAAGCCCATGAAGAAGCGCTGGTCGCCCGTCAGGCCATCGATCACCGGCGCCGGCTTGCCGGCCAGTGACAGTTTATACGCCTTGTAGCCGATCGACAGGCCGGCGTTGTCGCCGATGTTCTCGCCCAGCGTCAGTTCACCGTTCACGTTGTAGCCCGGCAGCGGGGCGTAGCCGTTGAACTGCTTGACCAGCTTGTCGGTGCGGGCCTTGAACGCGGTGCGGTCTTCGGCGGTCCACCAGTCGCGCAGGTTGCCGTCGCCATCGGACTGGCTGCCCTTGTCGTCGAAACCGTGGCCGATTTCGTGGCCGATCACGGCGCCGATCGCGCCGTAGTTGACCGCGTCGTCGGCGCGCATGTCGAAGAACGGCGGCTGCAGGATCGCGGCCGGGAACACGATCTCGTTCATCGTGCTGCGGTAGTAGGCGTTGACCGTCTGCGGCGTCATGCCCCATTCGGTGTGGTCGATCGGCTTGCCGAGCTTTTCGATATTGCGGTTGTAGGCGAAGGTCGACGAACGCATCGCATTGCCCACCAGGTCATCGCGCTTGATCGTCAGGCGCGAATAGTCGCGCCACTTGTCCGGGTAGCCGATCTTCGGCGTGAACTTGGCCAGCTTGGCGCGCGCTTCCTTCTTGGTCGCAGGGCTCATCCAGTCCAGGTTGTCGATCGACTGGCCGTAGGCGGTGATCAGGTTCTTGACGAGTTGTTCCATACGTTCTTTGCGCTCGGCCGGGAAATGCTCGGCCACGTACAGCTTGCCCAGTGCCTCGCCCAGCGCGCCTTCGACGGTGGCCACGCCACGCTTCCAGCTCGGACGCTGCTCGGCCACGCCGGTCAGCGCGGTGCCGTAGAACGCGAAGTTCTCGTCGACGAACGCTTTCGACAGGTACGGCGCGTATTCGCGCAGCAGCTGCCATTCGAAATACGACTTGAGCGTGGCCAGGTCGGTCTTGGCCAGCAGCGCGTCAAAGCCCGTGAAATAGCTTGGCTGGTTGACGATGATGGTGTCGGTCTTGCTGCCCACGCCGGCGGCGGCCAGGGCGCCTTTCCAGTCGTAGCCCGGCGCCAGCTTGGCCAGCTCGGCCACCGTCATCTTGTTGTAGCGCTTGACCGGGTCGCGGTTCTCGACCTTGGTCCACTGGACCTTGGCCAGTTCGGTCTCGAAGTCGACGATCGCCTTGGCCTGCGCGGCGGCGTTCTTCTCGCCGGCCAGCGCCAGGATCTTCTCGACGTGCACCTGGTACTTGGCGCGGATCTCGGCCAGCTTGGCGTCATCCGCCTTCAGGTAGTAATCGCGGTCGGGCATACCCAGACCGCTCTGGCTGATATAGGTCGTGTGACGGGTCGACTCGCGCATGTCCTGGCCGACGTAGATGCCGTACGGGCTGGCCACGCCGATCTTGCTCAGGTGAGCGGCCAGCGCCGGAATACCCTTCTTGTCCTTCAGTGCGCGGATGCGCGAGAGTTCACCGGTCAGCGGCTTGTAGCCCAGCGTCTCGCGGCGCGCATCATCCATGAAGCTGGCGTACAGGTCGCCGATCTTCTTCGCCTCGGTGCCGCCCTTGGCGCCGGTCTCCTTCTGCGCCGCCTCGATGATCGCCAGCAGTTGCGGCGTGGTGTCTTCGCGCAGCTTCATGAAAGTGCCCCAGCTCGAGCGGTCGCCCGGGATCTCGGTCTCTTTCAGCCACTTGCCGTTCAGGTGCGTGAAGAAGTCGTCCTGCGGACGCACGCTGTTGTCGATGTACTGGGTGTCGATGCCGGAAATGACGCCTGCCGGTGCGGCAGTGGTGGCGGCGACGGCAGGTGCTGCGTCGGCGGCCATGGCAGGTGCGGCGAAGGCTGCCGCGAGGGACAGGGTCAGGGTACTCAGGAGGTGTCGCTTCACGGAAAAATCCTTACTTGCTAAGTGTTCGCAGGAATAAACAACGTCCTGCCGGGCGCGCCTGCTACGTGCCGGCAAAAGAACATTCTAGCGGGTGGACTACCTGCAGCGCCGGGCAGGGTGGTTTTTTTACTTTTCGATACACATGGAAATGGAATTTTCGCGTATGCATGTGTTGGAGGCCGACAACACGTTGGCAGCAGGCAAAAAAAATCCCGCGCCAGGAAAGCCGCGGGAAAAGACCACTTCAAGAGTGGAGAGAGAGAAAAACTAGCCACGACTATAGGCGGGCTGTACTGCACTCGACGTCACTCTTACAATTACTTACCCTCGCTAACGGCATGTAACAAATCGCTATTCGATCGAATTGCGCCGATTTTTTCGACTTGGCTCGTCCACGACGACATGGCTGCGATGGGGTAACCGCCCACGTCCGCGCGCGAACGGGTTTATACTCCGCTTGCGCAACCTCAGGCATATCGCAGCGCCTCGGGTTCCACGATCGGCGCGCGCTGCCACAATGGGTCACCATGGGTTCCACCTTCAAGAATGCCTGCCTGATCGGTTTGGGCGCCGTTGCCGGCGTCGGCCTGACGATGCAGTTTTCCGCTCTCTCGTTCAAACCGTCGCTCGACGCGAGCATGCCGGTGGCCGAGCTGCGCGCGCTGGCCGACGTCGTCGGCGTCATCAAGACCAGTTACGTCGAGCCGGTCGAAGACAAGGCCCTGCTGTCGCAGGCGATCACGGGCATGGTCGCCTCGCTCGACCCGCACTCGGCCTACCTCGACGCGCGCGCGTTCCGCGAACTGCGCGAAGGCACCGAAGGCCGCTTCGTCGGCCTGGGCATCGAGATCAGCATCAGCGAAGACGGCTACATCGAAATCATCAGCCCGATGGAAGACTCGCCGGCCTACCACGCCGGCATCAAGGAGGGCGACCTGATCACCCGCATCGACGGCCACCCGATCCAGGGCACGCCGATCGACGAGGCCATCAAGCGCATGCGCGGCGAACCGGGCACGCGCGTCACGCTGACCATCGCGCGCAAGTCGGCGCCGGCGCCGCTCACCATCACCGTCGAGCGGCGCGAGATCGTCCAGAAAAGCGTCAAGGCGAAAATGGTCGAACCGGGTTACGCCTGGCTGCGCGTGGCGCAATTCCAGGAGCCGACCGTGGACGACATGGCCGCCAAACTGCAGGCGCTGTACCGCGAAGACCCCGACCTCAAAGGCCTGGTGCTCGACCTGCGCAACGATCCGGGCGGCCTGCTGCAAGGCGCGATCGGCGTGGCCGCCGCCTTCTTGCCGAACAACGCCGAAATCGTCTCGACCAATGGCCAGCTGATTGAACAACGCCAGCGCTTCTACGGCCGGCCCGAGTTCTACATGCTGCGCAGCGGCGCCGATCCGCTGGCTAACCTGCCGCCCGCTTTTAAAAAGCTGCCGATGGTGGTGCTGGTCAACACCGGTTCGGCCTCGGCCTCCGAAATCGTCGCCGGCGCGCTGCAAGATTACAAACGCGCCGCCATCCTCGGCAGCCAGACCTTCGGCAAGGGCTCGGTGCAGACGATCCGCCCGATCGGGCGCGACGCCGCCGTCAAGCTGACCACCGCGCGCTACTACACGCCGGCCGGGCGCTCGATCCAGGCGCGCGGCATCGTGCCCGATTTCCCGGTCGACGAATACCGCGACGGCGATGGCCTGAACGCCCTGCGCATGCGCGAAGCCGACCTGCAGCACCACCTGGCCAATGGCGCCGGCCCCGAAGTGGCCACGCGCGAAGACGACATCGAAGAGCAGATGCGGCTGCTGAACGAAGCGCGCCAGCGCAAGCCGCTCGATTACGGCAGCGCCGACGACTTCCAGCTGGCCCAGGCGCTGCGCCACCTGAAGGGCGAAACAGTGGTGCTGTCCAGCCGCGCCGCCGGCACGACACTGGCGCGCCAGGGGCGCTGAAGACCGCCTGCTGTCTGCTTTCCAGCCAATTCTGCCCCGGTTCCCACGCCTGCGCCGAGCGTGTAGAATCGGCGCACCTTGCGGCAACGTGCCCTTATCTTCCTTGAAAGTTTCACTAACATGATACCTGTCGTCATCAGCGGCACCGGCCTGTTTACGCCGCCGCATTCCATCTCGAACGACGAGCTGGTGACCGCGTTCAATGCCTATGTCGAACTGCACAACGCCGAAAACGCGGCGGCCATCGCCGCGGGCGACGTGACGGCGCTGGAGCCATCAAGCAGCGGCTTCATCGAAAAAGCGTCCGGCATCAAGTCGCGCTACGTGATGGAAAAAAGTGGCATCCTCGATCCGGCCCACATGACGGCGCGCATCGCCGACCGCGCGGACGACCAGATATCGCTGCAGGCCGAGATGTGCGTGGCCGCCGCGCGCGAAGCGCTCGAGCGCGCCGGCAAGGCGCCGCAGGACATCGACATGGTGCTGGTCGCCTGCAGCAATATGCAGCGCGCCTATCCGGCGATGGCGGTCGAAGTCCAGGAAGCCCTCGGTATCGGCGGCTTCGGTTTCGACATGAACGTGGCCTGTTCGTCAGCCACCTTCGGCATCGCCACGGCGGTCGACGCGGTGCGCGGTGGGCGCGCCCGCGCGGTGCTCGTGCTGAATCCCGAGATCACGAGCGGCCACCTGAATTTCCGCGACCGCGACAGCCACTTCATCTTTGGCGACGCCTGCACCGCAATCATCATCGAGGCGCAAGCCACGGCCACCGGCGCACACCAGTGGGAAATCCTCGACAGCCGCCTCAAGACCAGCTTCTCGAACAATATCCGCAACAATTTCGGCTTCATGAACCGCTTCGACGAAGCCGGCGTCGGCCAGCCGGATAAACTGTTCCGCCAGCAGGGCCGCAAGGTGTTCAAGGAAGTCTGCCCGATGGCGGCCGAGACGATCAAGGACACCTTGACCGCCGCCGGCTTGACGACCGACGACGTATCTCGCTACTGGCTGCACCAGGCGAACCTGAACATGAACCTGCTGATCGTACGCACGCTGCTGGGCCGCGACGCGACAGCCGACGAAGCGCCGGTTATCCTGGACAGCTACGCGAATACGTCGTCGGCCGGGTCGATCATTGCGTTCCACAAGTACCAGGACGATCTGGCGGCGGGGACCAATGGGGTGATCTGTTCGTTTGGCGCGGGGTATTCGATTGGGTGCGTGGTGGTGCGCAAGGTGTGATTGGCGTTGGTGGTATGCGCGCTCACTTGTGTTCCCGCCAAGGCGCCCGGCGAGGGCGGGAACGACGTTCCAAGGTCGATGGCTAAAGAGTTGGCGTGTGTCTGATCGAATTCTTTAGCAACGTCGTTCCCGCGGAGGCGGGAACCCAAGCTAAGCACACCACAACCGCAATTCAAAGCCGCGCCGCCAGCTCGAACCCTTCGCGAATCGCCCGCTTCGCATCCAGCTCCGCCGCCAGCGCCGCGCCACCGATCTTGTGAAAGCGCGGCCCGCTACCAGTCGCCTTGGCCGGCATCAAGTCGGCCAGGCTCTCCTGCCCCGCGCAGATCACGACGTTGTCCACCGCCAGCACGCGCGCTTCGCCACCGACCGTGATGTGCAGGCCGGCGTCATCGATGCGGTCGTACTGCACGCCGGCCAGCATCGTCACGCCACTGCGCACCAGCGTTGCGCGGTGCACCCAGCCCGACGTCTTGCCCAGCCCTGCCCCCGGGCGCGTGCTCTTGCGCTGCAATAGCCAGACCTGGCGCGGCGGATGCGGCGCCACGGGCGGCGTCAAACCGCCCGCCGTCGCCACCAGCGGATCGACGCCCCACTCGCCCATCCAGTGCGCCGGCGTCAATGGCAGCGCCACCTGCGGGTCGTGCACGAGGAACTCGCCCATGTCGAAACCGATGCCGCCAGCGCCAACGATCGCCACGCGCGCGCCGACAGGGCGACCGTCGCGCAGCACGTCCAGGTAACTGAGTACCATCGGATGGTCGATGCCGGGAATGGCCGGCTTGCGGGTGCGGATGCCCGTGGCGACGATCACGTCGTCGAATCCCTCAGCCAATAACGCCTCGCGCGTGACGCGGCAGTTCAGGCGCACGTCGACGCCGAGCAGCGCCAGGCGGCGCCCAAAATAGCGGATCGTCTCGGCGAATTCTTCCTTGCCCGGGACACGCAGCGCGACATTGAACTGGCCGCCGATGCGGTCCAGCCCATCGAACAGCGTGACGCGGTGACCGCGTTCGGCCGCCACCGTCGCTGCCGACAGGCCGGCCGGCCCGGCGCCCACCACGGCGATGCGGCGCGGCTGCGCGGTCGGGCGTAGCACCAGTTCGGTCTCGTAGCACGCGCGCGGATTGACGAGGCACGTGGCGCGCTTGTTCGAGAACGTGTGATCCAGGCAGGCCTGGTTGCAGGCGATGCAGGTGTTGATTTCGTCCGCGCGGCCGGCCGCTGCCTTGTTCACGAAATCCGGGTCGGCCAGGAACGGCCGCGCCATCGACACCAGGTCGGCGTCGCCGCGCGCCAATAACGCGTCGCCTTCGCCTGGCATATTGATACGATTCGAGGCCACGACGGGTATGCCCACTTCGCGCCGCAGCCGGCCCGCGACCTGCACGAACGCGGCGCGCGGCACCGACGTGACGATGGTCGGAATGCGCGCCTCGTGCCAGCCGTAGCCGGTATTGAGGATCGTCACGCCCGCGGCTTCCAGTGCTTTGGCCACCAGCACCACCTCGTCCCACGTGTTACCGCCTTCGACAAGGTCGAGCACCGAATGGCGGTACATCAAGATGAAATCCGACCCGACGGCGGCGCGGATGCGGCGCACGATGTCGATGGCCAGGCGCATGCGGTGTTCGATCGGCCCGCCCCACGCATCGGTGCGGCGATTGGCGCGCGCGCACAGGAACTGGTTGAGCAGGTAGCCTTCGCTGCCCATGATTTCCACGCCATCGTAGCCAGCCCGTTGCGCCAGCCGCGCGCAGCGCACGTAGGCGGCAATCGTCGATTCGATCCCCGCTTCGGTAAGGGCCCTGGGCTTGAAGCGCGAGATCGGCGACTTGAGGTTCGATGCCGACACGACGAACGGCTGGTAGCCGTAGCGCCCCGCATGCAGGATCTGCAGCACGATCTTGCCGCCCTCTTCGTGCACCGCGCGCGTGACGCGCCGGTGGTTCGGCACGTCGCCGATAAAATTGAGCGTGCCGCCGAACGGCAGCAGCCAGCCCTGGCGGTTGGGGGAAATGCCGCCGGTGACGATCAGGCCCACGCCGCCACGCGCGCGCTCGCGGTAGAACGCGGCGAGCTTGCCGTAGTTGTAGAAGCGGTCTTCGAGCCCGGTGTGCATCGAGCCCATGATCACGCGATTTTTCAGCGTGGTGAAACCCAGGTCGAGCGGCGCGAGCAGGTGCGCGTAAGGGGAAGAGGTAGTCATCGCGGCATTACACCGCGATTCTGTCGAGCCGTGCATCTAAACACGGCAAGAGGGCATTACGCGAGGTGGCTGTCGCGGTCGCGCAGCTCGGCGAAGCTCTCGATGCTGCCGATCTTGACGACGATGGGGTTCAGGCTCGCGCCCGGCGACATCGAGCGCCATGCGAACTGCCATTCCTTTTCGCGCGCCTGGCCGGCGCTGCGGGTGAAGGCGGCGCCCAGCGGCGAGCGGCTGCCGTATTCGATGGCGCCGTCGATGCCGGCCCAGTTGGGCAGCATGCGCTGCACCGCGCGGTGCAGGCGCTCGCCGAATTCTTCGCTATTGTGGATCACCAGGCAGGTATCGCTCGGCGTGATGATGTCGAACAGCGCCTTGTCCCAGGCGGTGGAAAACGACAGGTTCAAAAAGCCGCCGCTGGGCTCGAGGCGAAACTGCCCAAGGCGCAGCGAGTTTTCAAGTTCGGTGCGCAGCGCGTAGCGGTGCAGGGTCGGGGGGCGTTGGTAGTCGTGCATGAGATTCTTTCTGGCCGCGCGCGCATCAAGGCAGTGGCGGCGGCGGTTGCTGCATCATGATTTGCTGGTGCTGCATGCGCATGAAACGCGACGAGATGAAGATCTCGCGCAAAAAATAAACGAAGCTGCTGATCAGGGCCAGCATCGCCAGCACGAAGCTCGCGGCAATGTACTGGTCGAGCGGGATGCCGGTGGTGTCGCCAGCAAACAGCATCGCGATGACGACGCACACCAGCAAGCCGCAGGCGGTACTGGAGGCAATCGCGAAGTTGATCAGGTGCGAGCGCTGGTACAGCAGTTCGAGTTCGCTGGAAAATTCGGTGTTCGGGCTGACCTTCAGGCGGTCTTCGAGCACGCGGGTGCGGTCGATGATGCGCGCCAGCCGGTTGGTCAGCACCGTCAGTTTGGTGGCCACGCCGGTGAGCAAGAAAACAGGCGCGATCGCCAGCTGGATGACGTGGCCGATGTCGCTGATCTGGATATTCATGAGAACACGTAGGTCTTGTTGTGATGTGTCTGAGGTACGTCGGGCGTAGTTTAACAGCCGCCGCTCATTCGAAGCGTCCGTGGCGCTTGAACTGTTCGGTGGCCGCGACCAGTGCGCGCGCGATGCCCGTTTCCAGCGCGCCGTGGCCGGCGTCGGGGATCATGTCCAGCTTCGAGCCGTGCCACGCCTGGTGCAGGCGCCAGGCCGACAGCGGCGGGCAGATCACGTCGTAGCGGCCCTGCACGATGATGGCCGGCAGGTGCGCGATGCGCCCGACATCGCGCACCAGCTGGTCTTCTTCAAGGAACGCGCCGTTGACCATATAGTGCGACTCGAGCCGGCCCACGCCCAGGTCGAGCGTGTCGCTGGCGGTTTCTTCGGGTTGCGGTAGCAAGAACACGCGGCGGCCTTCGAAGCGGCTCCAGGCGCGCGCGGCCGGCCAGTAGACGTCGGGATCGTGGCACAGCAGGCGGCGCGCGTAGGCGCCCAGCAGATCGTGACGCTCGTCCAGCGGGATTGGCGCGACGAATTCGTCGTACAGCTCGGGATAGAACCAGCGCATGTCGTTGATGAACCAGTCGACTTCGGCGCGCGTGCACAAGAAAATCCCGCGCAGCACGAAGCCCAGGCAGCGCTCGGGATGCGCCTGGCCATACGCCAGCGCCAGCGTCGAGCCCCACGAGCCGCCGAACACGAGCCACCCCTTGATGCCGAACATCGCGCGCAGGCGTTCGATGTCGTCGATCAGCAGTTGCGTCGTGTTGTTGCGCCACTCGCCCAGCGGCGTGGACTTGCCTGCGCCGCGCTGGTCGAACAGGATCACGCGGTAGGCCTTGGGATCGAAAAAGCGGCGGTGCTGCGGCGACAGGCCGGCGCCAGGGCCGCCGTGCAGGAACAGCACGGGAATGCCGTCCGGGTTACCGACTTCTTCCCAGTAGATCGTGTGCAGTTCGTCGACCGCGACCACGCCGGTGCGAAGTGGCTGGAGCGGCGGGAACAGCGACGGCGGCGTGACTGGCATGGCGGCTTTGACGGACAGTGAATCGGGAAACCGATTGTAACGTACCGCCGCGCGGATGCAGAAGTGCCGCTACGGCGCGCATCTGCAAGCGACCGCGCGTTCACGCCGACTGGCCCAGCACCCAGCCTTCCCAGCGCTGTACCTGCGGGTCGGCGGGATGGCCTTCGGCGCGATAACCCTCGACCACGTCGAGCATGCCGAACAGGCCGACCAGTGCATCGAAGCGGTCTTCGCCGCTGGGATGCGCGCCGAAACCGTCATTGATGGCGGCTGTCAGGCCCGCGGCCTGCGCATGGCCGCGCTGCGCCAGCCAAGCCTGCAAGTGGGGTGCGACGGACTGGCGACCCGCCTGGCTGCGCTTGCTCCAGACCGGCCGGCGCGTGATGCCGAGCCGGTGGTAGGTGTCGCCCGGATAGGTCTCGGCAACGATGGTCCGTTCGCCACCGAGCAAGTCATGCAGCGCGCCGTCGAACGGCCACAGCGCGATGCGCGCGCCCTGCGGCTGCAGCACCTCGCGCCAGCCGGCCTGCGCCGCCTTGCCCACCTGGTTGCCGCCCAGTGTCCAGAACAGGCTGCACGCTGCGGGTCGCTGGCCAGTCTTGCGCTCGCAGACGCGCAGCAGATCGGCCGCGCTGCAGTTGCCCAAGCCTGTGAGCAAGTGCTCCCGCAGCCGGCCCCCTGGCCGGATCGGATAGAACGGCCGATGGATGCCAATGTCAGTGCGGTCGTCGCAGACATCGAACCAGCGGTCCCACACGCCGCTGCCAACGGTCGCCAGCAGTTCGGCAAAGTTCGCCAGCCCGGTCGCCGCGCCGTATGCAGCGGGCACGCCGATCGGAAAATCGACGCCAACCAGGAGCGGCCCGGGTTCTTCCGAGCGCGCCTCCAGCCGCTGCAGGAACGTGCCGGTCACGTCCACCGGCTCGGGCAGGCCGATATGCCAGCCGGCGCCGGCGCGCAGCGCCACCGCCATCCAGCGTTTGTCGGGGTGGACGCTCCAGTCGCAATGCGCAATGACGCGCGGCAGTGGCACCGTCACGTGAGCGCGCACCAAATAAAAAAGCCGTGTCGCCACGGCTTCACGACGCCAGCCGGCGTCACGCTCGTTGACTCGATCAAGACATGTGCTGCCCGCCATTGATCGCGATATTCGCGCCCGTGACGAACGCCGCTTCATCCGACGACAGATACGCGACCAGGCCGGCGACTTCTTCCGGCTTGCCAAGGCGGCCCATCGGGATTTGCGGGATGATCTTCGTCTCCAGCACTTCGCTCGGGATGTCCATCACCATCTTGGTGCCGATGTAGCCGGGCGAGATGGTGTTGACGGTCACGCCCTTGCGCGCCACTTCCAGCGCCAGCGCCTTGGTAAAACCATGCATGCCGGCCTTGGCCGCCGAGTAGTTGGTCTGGCCAAAAGCGCCCTTCTGGCCATTGACCGACGAGATATTGATGATCCGGCCCCAGCCGCGCTCGACCATGCCATCGCAGACCGGCTTGGTCATATTGAAAACGGAGTCGAGGTTGGTCTTGATCACGGCATCCCAGTTGACCTTGTCCATCTTCTTGAAGGTCATGTCGCGCGTGATGCCGGCGTTATTGACCAGGACATCGACCGGGCCGACGTCGGCGAACACCTGGCGCACGCATTCCTGGGCTGCATCGTAGTCGGACACGTCGCAGGCGTAAGCCTTGAAATCGAAGCCCTGCTCACGCATGGCGCCCAGCCAGCCGTCGACCTTCGTATTGCCCGGTGAAAAAGTGGTGACGACCTGGTACCCCAGCGCCGCCAGTTTGATGCACACCGCTTCGCCCAGGCCGCCCATGCCGCCGGTTACTAACGCTACTCTAGCCATTGTCTTCTCCAGTTTTATTGTTGGTTGCTACGTCAAAACCGGCAACGGTGCCGGCGCTCGTACTGGCCGCCTTGGCACCTTGCCGTGATAGATACGCTTGTTGGATACGAGTAGAGCGTCAGTCGCGCTCGATTGCAAGCGCCACGCCCATGCCGCCGCCGATGCACAGGCTGGCCAAACCTTTCTTGGCGTCGCGCCGGATCATTTCGTGCAGCAGCGTGACCAGCACGCGCGCGCCGGAGGCGCCGATCGGGTGGCCCAGCGCGATGGCGCCGCCATTGACGTTGATCTTGGACGTGTCCCAGCCCATTTCCTTGTTCACTGCAACGGCCTGGGCGGCAAAGGCTTCGTTGATTTCCATGAGGTCGACGTCTTCATGGGTCCAGCCGGCTTTTTTCAGGCACAGCTTCGAGGCCGACACCGGGCCCATGCCCATGACCGCCGGATCCAGCCCCGACGACGAATAGGCCTTGATGCGCGCCAGTGGCGTAAGACCCAGTTCGCGCGCCTTGGACGCGCTCATCATGATCACGGCGGCGGCGCCGTCGTTCAGGCCCGATGCGTTGCCGGCAGTGACGGTACCCTCTTTATTGAAGGCGGGACGCAGGCCGGCCAGCGTCTCGAGCGTGCTGCCCTGCTTTGGATACTCGTCGGTATCGAACACGGTGGTGCCTTTTTTGGAGGCAATCTCGATCGGGATGATTTCGTCCTTGAAGCGGCCTTCTTTCTGGGCCGCCTCGGCCTTGAGCTGCGACTGCAGCGCGAATTCGTCTTGTTCGGCGCGCGAGATCTCGTACTTGCGGGCGACGTTTTCGGCAGTGACGCCCATGTGGTACTGATTGAACACATCCCACAGGCCGTCGACGATCATGGTGTCGACCAGCTTGGCGTCGCCCATGCGGAAGCCGTCGCGCGAACCGGCCAGCACGTGCGGCGAGGCGCTCATGTTTTCTTGCCCGCCGGCGATGACGATGTCGGCGTCGCCGCAGCGGATCGCCTGGGTCGCCAGGTGGGTGGCCTTGAGGCCACTGCCGCAGACCTTGTTGATGGTGTAGCCAGGCACCATCTCGGGCAGGCCGGCCTTGATCAGGGCCTGGCGCGCCGGATTCTGGCCGACACCGGCGGTGAGCACTTGCCCCATGATGACTTCGCTGACAGCGGCGGGATCGATGCCGGTCTTGGCCAGCAGGTGCTTGATGACTTGCGCGCCCAGTTCGGCGGCGGGGATCTTGGCGAGGGTACCACCGAATTTACCAACTGCGGTGCGGCCAGCGGCCACGATGACGACGTCTTCCATTTCATTCTCCGTTCAACCAGCCTGAGGCCGGCATTATTCAGGACTTCCCTGGGACGGGGCGCAGCGTTGTCGGGTGCCGTGCCCATGCGCATGGAATATTGAAGCCTCGACCGGCGCGCCATGAAATAGCAGCGGGATCGAGGGTTGAGGAACCCATGCTGATCTTTTAGCACTGGCAATCTTAGCAGTTTATTCATCGAAAACAAGGTGACGAACAAGACCATTTGATCTGGCACAGAACTTTAATTTTCAACACGGTACACGCGCAATTGCCAGTAGGAATGATGCGTGTGCTTCTGTCCTTTTCTACAATTTTCACAGTAGAATGCACAAGCGCAATGCCAACCACTCTGTTTTATGCCCAAGACCACGCTTCCCATCGAGATCAAGATTTCCACGGTCGTCGCCATTTCGACGATCCTGCACTCGGCAGACCTCGAGGCCATCGATGCCACCCTGGCGTCGATGACAGGCGGCGTGTCGGACTTTTTCGAAGATGAGTTCGCAGTGATCGACGTGAGCGCCTTCACTTCAAGCGCCTGGACGATCGACTGGGCGGCCATCGTGGCGCTGCTCAAGAAGTACCGCCTGAATGCGGTCGCCGTGCGCGGCGCCAGCCCTTTGATGATCGATGCAATCCGGGCCCAGGGCCTGGCGCTGGACGATGGCTCGGGCGGCGTGCACGCCGGCGGCCATGCCACGCCGCCCCCGCTCGTGGTGCACGCCGCGGCATCGGAACCGGCGCCCGCGCCCGCGCCAGCCGCACCGGCAGCACCGGCGCCCGAACCGGCCCCGGCACCGAGCCAGGCCAGCGCGCCGACCCTGGCGCCAATGCTGATCGACACCCCGGTGCGCGCCGGCCAGCGCATTTATGCGCGCGGCACCGACCTGATCGTCACCGCAGTGGTGAACAATGGCGCCGAACTGATCGCCGATGGCAGCATCCACGTGTATGCGCCACTCAATGGCCGCGCGCTCGCTGGCGCCTCGGGCAACGCCGATGCGCGGATCTTTGCGCTGTCGATGCAGCCCGAGCTGGTCTCGATCGCCGGCGTGTATCGCACCTTCGACGAAGGCTTTCCGTCCGACCTGGCGCGCCAGCCGACGCAAATCCGGCTGGTCGGCGACCGGATCGATATCCAGTCGCTGGCGACGCCGTCGCGCGCCTGATCTCCGAACTGAACAGATACTGAAAAGGACTTATTTGTGGCACGAATTATTGTTGTGACGTCCGGCAAGGGCGGAGTGGGCAAGACCACCTCGAGCGCCAGCTTCGCGTCCGGGCTGGCCATGCGTGGCCACAAGACCGCCGTCATCGACTTCGACGTCGGCCTGCGCAATCTCGACCTGATCATGGGTTGCGAGCGCCGCGTGGTGTATGACCTGATCAACGTCGTCAACGGCGAAGCGACCCTGAACCAGGCGCTGATCAAGGACAAGCACTGCGACAACCTGTTCATCCTGCCGGCGTCCCAGACCCGCGACAAGGACGCCCTGTCGGAAGAAGGCGTCGAGCGCGTGATCAACGACCTCGTCAAGATGGATTTCGAATTCATCATCTGCGATTCGCCGGCCGGTATTGAGCACGGCGCGCTGATGGCGCTGACCTTCGCCGACGAGGCGATCGTGGTGACGAACCCGGAAGTCTCGTCGGTGCGCGACTCGGACCGCATCCTGGGCATCCTGCAAGCCAAATCGCGCCGCGCCCAGAGCGGTTCGGAACCGGTCAAGGAACACCTGCTGATCACCCGCTACTCGCCAAAGCGCGTCGACGCCGACGAAATGCTCTCGTACCAGGACGTGCAGGAAATCCTGCGCATTCCCCTGATCGGCATCATTCCCGAATCGGAATCGGTGCTGCACGCCTCTAACCAGGGCAATCCGGCGATTCACTTCAAGGGAACCGACGTGGCCGACGCCTATGAAGACGTGGTAGCGCGCTTCCTGGGCGAAGAACGCCCACTGCGCTTTACCAACTACGAAAAGCCGGGTTTGTTCCAGCGTATCTTCGGAGCCAAGTGATATGGCGCTGCTTTCATTTCTCTTCCCCGAAAAAAAGAAGAGCGCGACAGCCGCCAAGGAACGCCTGCAGATCATCATTGCACGCGAACGCACCAACCGCGCCGGTCCGGACTTCTTGCCGGCCCTGCACCAGGAACTGATCGCGGTCATCTCGAAGTACGTCAAGGTCAATCCGGACGATATCAAGGTATCGCTCGACCGCCAGGGCAACCTCGAAGTGCTCGATGTGAACGTGGTGTTGCCGGATAACTAAGATGCACACCGTATAAGTAACAAAGCCCGCTGCTAGCGGGCTTTGTTTTTTTACACGTTACATCACCAGAATCGGCGCCTTCTCCGTGCCGCTGACTGCGCCGACGGCGTCGTCCTCGGCCACGTTATGTTCGATCCCGGCATTCTCCAGCTCGCGGGCCACGGCCACGCACGCTTCCACGTGCTGCGTGCCCATCCGCTTGAACAGCGTGTAGCCGATTGCGGCCGACGCGATCTGGCCGGCGATCGGCACCATCTTCGCGCTCGACTTGACCGCCATCCGGCCTGCCACGCGCTGGAACAGGCGCAGCACCACGCCGCGCGTGACCAGTTTGCCAACCAGCATGCCACCAACCGACGCTGCCGCCTTGTAGGCAATGATGCGCAGGCGGGGATTGAGGCGCTCGATCTGCTTCTGGGTCAGGCCAAATTCGGCGTTGACTTCATCGACCAATGACGCAAAACCGGTAATGTCAGCCAAAAGATCCAGTCCTGGAATCGGCACAGCCGCAACTGCGGCCGACATGGCGGCTCGTTTTTTCACCAAAGCCAGGCAACGCAGGCGCGTACCATCAATTTCAGGCCCGCTGACCGGCACACGGTCTTCGGGAACAGTTACATCTTTGCGTCTGAACAACATAATCTCACCCTTTTCATTATTTGGAAATCATCTTAAATTCAGTGTACGCCGATGGTGAGCATTGGTTCGTGGTCCCTTTAACACAACAGTCAGAACAATAAGCGAAAAAACGATATTTACCTTTAGCACTATTTTGTAAAAGTCTGATATATTCGATTTTAACCTTGTAGGAATCTTCCTACAGTGAAACCCTTATCCTCGTCCTATCATGAAGATCGCCGTTCTGGAGCAAGACCGACCGCAAGCCGACCTGATTTGCCAAGTCCTCAGTGCGGCCGGCCACAATTGCCAATCGTTCGACAGCGCCCGCGACTTGCTTGCACAATTGCGCAAGGATAGTGCGGACATGCTGGTGATGGACTGGAACGTTCCGGATATGGATGGCGCCGAAGTGCTGCGCCGCGCCAAGGAAAAACTGGCGTCGCATGCGCCGACGATGTTCTTGGTTGGCAATAACGCGGAAGACGACATCATTGCCGGCGTCAATGCCGGCGCTGACGACTATCTGGTCAAGCCACTGCGCCGCGGCGAACTGGTCTCGCGCGTGTCAGCCCTGCTGCGCCGCGCGTATCCGTCGCAAAACAGCGCCGAACAGCTGCAGTTCGGCCCGTACACCTTCGAGACGCGCCCGGGGCGCCTGCTCAAGGATGGCTCCGTGATCGACGTGACGCAAAAAGAGTTCTCGCTGGCGCTGCTGTTCTTCCGCAACATCGGCCGGCCGCTGTCGCGCGCCTATATTCATGAGTCGGTCTGGGTCCGCGACAACGACGTGCCGTCGCGCACGATGGACACGCATGTATCGCGCGTGCGCAATAAACTGCATTTGCGGCCCGAAAACGGCTTCCGCCTGGTACCGGTCTACAGCTACGGCTACCGCCTGGAAAAACTGGGCGCCTGAGATCCCCTTCTCGCATGAGGGTATAATGATTCGAGTCATTGACCCCTCTATCGCCCCAGAATGCAACTTCTCGCCGTTGGCCTGAACCACACGACCGCACCGGTCTCGCTACGCGAGCAGCTGGCGCTCGCCCCCGATCAGATCGGCACGGCGGTGCAGTCGGCGCGCGGCTGGTTCGCGCGCAATGGTTCCACGGGTAACGAAGAAGCAGCGATCCTGTCGACCTGCAACCGCAGCGAACTGTATGCGGCCACCAGCCTCGCCGACCCGCTCGACGCGTCGGCGCAGTTTCTGGCCCACTACCACGCCCTGAACTACGCCGAGCTGCGCCCGCACCTGTACCTGCTGCCGCAGGACGACGCCGTGCGCCACGCGTTTCGGGTTGCCTCGGGCCTCGATTCGATGGTGCTGGGCGAGCCGCAGATCCTGGGCCAGATGAAGGATGCCGTGCGCACCGCCGACGAAGCCGGCGGCCTGGGCACCTATCTGCACCAACTGTTCCAGCGCACCTTTGCCGTGGCCAAGGAAGTGCGCACCACCACCGAGATCGGCGCGCACAGCGTGTCGATGGCCGCCGCCGCCGTGCGCCTGGCGCACCGCATTTTCGACCGCATCGCCGACCAGCACGTGCTGTTCATCGGCGCCGGCGAAATGATCGAATTGTGCGCGGCGCACTTCGCGGCGCAAAACCCCAAATCGGTCACGATCGCCAACCGCAGCATGGAGCGTGGCCAATTGCTGGCTGGTCGCTACAATGGGCGCGCAATCGCCCTGGCCGAGCTGCCCGACTGCCTGCACCAGTTCGACATCGTCATTTCGTGCACCGCCTCGACGCTGCCGCTGATCGGCCTGGGCATGGTCGAGCGGGCCGTCAAGGCGCGCCGTCACCGGCCGATGTTCATGGTCGACCTGGCCGTGCCGCGCGATATCGAATCCGAAGTGGCGCGCCTGGACGACGTGTTCCTGTATACCGTCGACGACCTGGCCCAGGTGGTGCAGACCGGCATGGAAAGCCGCCAGGCCGCCGTGCGCCAAGCCGAAGCCATCATCGAGACGCGGGTCGAATCGTTCATGCACTGGGTGGGTGACCGCGCCGTGGTGCCGGTCATCCGCGACCTGCACGAATCAAGCGAAACGCTGCGCCTGGCCGAACTCGAACGGGCGCGGCGCATGCTGGCGCGCGGCGACGACGCCGACGCCGTGCTTGAAGCCCTGTCCAAGGGCCTGACCGCCAAGTTCCTGCACGGCCCGCAACAGGCCCTGCATCATGCCCAGGGCGACGAACGCGCGCGCCTGGCCAGCTTGCTGCCGCAGCTGTTCCGCGGTCGCCGTTAGCGCACCTGTCCTGCGGCGGCCTGCCCGCCCGCGCCGTGCCTGGCGCATCCCGGCCGCGACCCGCGGCTTGCCGAATCCCCTTGATCCTTGATACCGCCAATGAAACCTTCCATGCTCTCCAAGCTGGACCAACTCGCCAACCGCCTGGTCGAGCTGGATGAACTGTTGATGACCGAAGGCGTCACCGCCAATATGGACAGCTACCGCAAGATGACGCGCGAACACGCCGAACTCGCGCCGCTGGTGGCTGTCTACCGCCAGTACGAAAGCGCGCTGGCCAATACCGCCGAGGCCCAGGATATGCTGCACGACCCTGAAATGAAGGACTTTGCACAAGAAGAAATCGAGGCCGCCAAGGTGCAAATGGCGGCCCTCGAGCAAGAGCTGCAAAAAATGCTGCTGCCAAAGGACGCCAACGACGAGCGCAATATCTTCCTGGAGATCCGCGCCGGCACCGGCGGCGACGAATCGGCCCTGTTCGCGGGCGACCTGCTGCGCATGTACACCCGTTTTGCCGAGCGCAATCGCTGGCAGGTCGAGATGGTGTCCGAGTCGACGTCCGACCTGGGCGGCTACCGCGAGGTGATCGTGCGCGTGGTGGGCAATGGCGCTTACTCGAAACTGAAATTCGAGTCGGGCGGCCACCGCGTGCAGCGCGTGCCAGCCACTGAAACGCAGGGCCGCATCCACACGTCGGCCTGCACGGTGGCGGTGATGCCCGAGGCCGACGAAGTCGAAGACGTCGACATCAATCCGGCCGACCTGCGCATCGACACCTACCGCGCCTCGGGCGCCGGCGGGCAGCACATCAACAAGACCGATTCTGCCGTGCGCATCACCCACTTGCCCACCGGCCTGGTGGTGGAATGCCAGGACGACCGCAGCCAGCACAAGAACAAGGCGCAGGCGATGAAGGTGCTGGCCGCGCGCCTGAAGGATGCGCAGCTGCGCGAGCAGCAATCGAAGGAAGCGGCCACGCGCAAGAGCCTGATCGGTTCGGGCGACCGCAGCGAACGCATCCGCACCTACAACTTCCCGCAGGGGCGGCTGACCGATCACCGCATCAACCTGACGCTTTACAAGCTCGATTTCATCATGGATGGCGACTTGAGCGATCTGACCAATGCGCTGGCGTCGGAGCACCAGGCCGAGCAACTGGCGGCGCTCGGGGATTAAGGGCTGGTTAAGTTGCCAGATTGAAAATAGCGGAAAGCCGGTCAGGGCGTTTGTGAGAAAATGACCGGTACCGATTATGTCCACGATAGAGCCGATGCTTTTCCGTTGTCAGCCCTGGCACGTCATCTCCGCGCAGGCGGGGATCCAAGTCTGTTGAGCAGCCACTGTCGAGAAACGCAGCGGCTATGCAGGCAAACTTGGGTTCCCGCCTTCGCGGGAACGACGTGCGGTGCCAACGAGGAAGGGTAGCGACTTGCGTTCACGCTGAGAAAACATCCATGCACCTTACCAATCGCCAGGCCCTGTTCGCCATCTCCTTCATCAGCTTTGCGCTGGTCGGCTTTGCGCTGTACCTGCAGCACAGCCTGGAGATGCGGCCTTGCCCGCTGTGCGTGATCCAGCGTTATTTCTTCCTCGGCATCGGCCTGGCCGCGCTCGTTGGCGCCTTCAGCGGCAAGATCAGCGGCAGCGTCGTGGTCGCGCTGCTGGCCGCCGTCGGCGGCCTGATCACGGTCGGCAAGCACCTGTATGTGATTGCCAACCCCGGTTTCTCGTGCGGCATCGATCCGATGGAAACGATGCTCAACAAGATCCCGACGGCCGAATACCTGCCGTGGCTGTTCCGCGCCGACGGCCTGTGCGAAGGCGCGACCGACAAGGTGCTGGGCCTGGCGATCCCGCAATGGTCGGCCGTCTGGTTCGTGGTCCTCACCGTGCTGCTGGGCTGGGTGCTGGTGCGCCAGCTGCGCCGCGCCAACGCATGATCGAGGCTGGCGTTACCCTGGCCCAGGCGCGCCTGGCGCTGCCGCTCGATGCGCTGGAAAACCGCATCCTGCTATGCCATGCGTTGAATCTGCCGCGCGTGGCGCTGATCACGCAGTCCGAGCGTGGGCTGAGCATTGACGAAGCCACGCTGCTCAATGCCCTCGTCGCGCGCCGCCTTGAAGGCGAGCCGATCGCCTACATCGTCGGCGAGCGCGAATTCTTCGGGCTGCCGTTCAAGGTCACGCCGGCCGTGCTGATTCCGCGGCCCGACACCGAACTGCTGGTCGAGCTTGCACTCGAGCGCCTGGCGCCGCAAGCGCGCCTGCTCGACATGGGCACCGGCAGCGGCGCGATCGCGGTCGCCGCCGCCCATACCCGGCCCGACCTGGCCGTCACCGCCCTCGACGTCAGCGACGACGCCCTGGCCATCGCGCGCGCCAACGCCGCCGCCAACGCGGCGCGCGTGCGCTTCGTGCGCAGTGACTGGTTTGCCGCACTCGGCGACGCACGTTTCGACCTGATCGCCTCGAATCCGCCCTATATCGTGGCCGGCGACGCCCACCTGAGCGAGGGCGACCTGCGCTACGAGCCGGTCGACGCGCTGACCGACCATGCCGACGGCTTGTCCGACCTGCGCCAGATCGTCGACGGCGCCGGCGCGCATCTGGACGCCGGCGGCTGGCTGTTACTCGAACACGGCTACGACCAGGCCGACGCCGTACGCGCACTGCTGGCGGCGCGCGGCTACACCGACGTGCAAAGCTGGCGCGACCTGGCCGGCATCGAACGCGTCAGCGGTGGTCGACGCGGCGTCTGAGGTGCGTCAGGTGCATAAGGCGCGCCCGCCCGGCAATGGACTTGCTAAAATGACTAGTCCTGTTACCGGAGACTGCATGCGCACCTTGTTCGCATCACTTGCTTTGCTCGTGGCGCCTTTATGCGCCGCCGTGCCGAAGGTGCCGGCTGTTTCCGCACTGCCGCCGCCAGCCGCCGTGCAGCCTGTCGTCCAGACGGAGGCGCCGGCACAACAAGCGGCCCAGCTGTTCGAGCGCGACTGGCAATGGCAACTGCGCCGCACGCCCGAACGCGCCACGGCCCTGGGCGAGCACCGCTACAACGCCTACCTGACCGACACCTCGCTGGCCGCGCGCGCGCAGGCGGTCGAGCATGAGCGCAGCATGCTGGCAGCGGCGCGCACGATCGAGCGCAGCGCCCTCACTGGCCCTGACCAGACATCGCTCGACCTGTTCATCGCCGACAAGCAGCGCATTCTGGCTGGCGCAGCCTTGATGCCGTTCGATCCGCAACCATTGACCACCTACGACGGCCTGCAGGTGCAACTGCCGCGCCTCGTGGCCCAGATGCCGTTTGCGACCGAGGCCGACTACCAGACTTACCTGGCGCGCCTGCAGGCGCTGCCGGCCCACGTCGATGGCCTGATCGAGCAGTTGCGCGCGGGCCGGCAAGCCGGTTGGACCACGCCGAAGGCGGCCCTCGCGCCGGTGCCGGACGCCTTGCGCGCGCTGCGCGAAGGCCTGCAGGATGGCCCGCTCGGCGCGCCGTTCAAGCGCATCCCGGCCTCGATCGCGCCCGAGGCGCGCGATGCCTTGCGCGCCGCCGGCGCCGCCGCCCTGGCCAACACCGTGGCGCCGAGCCTGCGCACGCTCGAAGCGTTCCTGCGCCAGGACTATCTGCCAAGCGCGCGCGAGACGATCGGCGCGAGCAAGCAGCCCGGCGGCGCCGACTGGTACGCCCATCTGGTACGCACCAGTACGGGCACCGCGCTGACGCCGGCCCAAGTGCACGCGCTGGGCGTGCAGGAAATGGCGCGCCTGCGCGCCGCGATCGAGGCCGTGATTCCACGCACCGGTTTTCGCGGCGGCTTTGCCCAATTCATCGTGTTTGCGCGGGACGACCGGCGCCTGTTCTTCACCGACCCGAACGCCCTGCTAGACCGCTACCGGCGCACGCTGGCGCTGGCCCAGGCGCGCCTTGGCCGCGTGGTCACGAACGTGCCGGCTGCCGGCATTGTCGTCAAGCCGATGGGCACCAGCAGTGCCGGCCAGCCGGCCGCGTACTACGAGGCCGGGAGCGCACAGCGCACGGCGGCGCTGGTGGTCGACAATGTCCGTCTGGACGCGCGGCCGATATGGCAGGTCGACACCATCGCGCTGCACGAAGCGGTGCCCGGCCACCACTTGCAGGTGGCGCGCGCCCAGGAACTCTCGCTGCCGGCGTTTCGTCGCTACGGCTGGTACGACGCCTTTGGCGAAGGCTGGGCCACCTACGCCGAAGGCCTGGGGCCGGAGCTCGGCCTGTTCAAGGACCCGTTCTCGCTGTTCGGACACCTGAACGAAGAGATGTTCCGCGCCGCGCGGCTGGTGGTCGATACCGGCATCCACACGCTGGGCTGGTCGCGCCGCCAGGCAATCGACTTCCTGGCCGCGCATACCGCCAATCCGCCGGCCGACAACGAAGCCGAGGTCGACCGCTACATCGCGCGCCCGGCGCAGGCGCTGAGCTACAAGATCGGCCAGTTGCGCATCCTGGCGCTGCGCAACAAGGCCAGTGCGGCGCTGGGCCCGGCGTTCGACGCGCGGCGCTTCCATGACGCGGTGCTGCAGGGCGGCGCGCTGCCGCTGCCGGCGCTGGAACGCCAGATCGAGCGCTGGATCGCGGCCGAGAAAAACCCGGCGCCGGCGCCGGCAGCAGCGGCCGATGACGCCTTCAATGCCGAATTCGAATCGCCCGTCCCGGCATTCGAACCGGCCTTCGAGTTCGACTTCGAATTTGACGGTGAAGTCGCGCCGGGCGTCGATCCCGGTCCGGCGCCCGATTTCACGCCGCCGCCAAAACCCGTCCCGCCGCCCGTCGTCCCGTCGTACCGCGGGCCTGCCTGGCGCGAATGAAGTGCCCCCGAACGTGGAGTCCGATTTTCGGTTAATCTCTGCACCAGCCGAAACAGGCAGTACAAGAAAGGAAACACCGTGTCGAACCAATTCAACCGCCGTCTGGCCCTGCTGGGCGACGATGAACACCGCGCCTTGCTGGGCCAGGGCCTGCGCGGCATCGAGCGCGAAACGCTGCGCGTGGACGCCGCCGGCCAGCTCGCGCGCACCCCGCATTCGCCTGCCCTCGGTTCGGCACTGACGCACCCCAGCATCACCACCGACTACGCCGAAGCGCTGATGGAATTCATCACCCCGGCCGAACACGATATCTCGCTGGCGCTGCACCGGCTCGACGCGATCCACCGCCACGCCTACGCCAGGCTGGGCGACGAGATGCTGTGGGGCGTGTCGATGCCGGGCGAATTACCGCTTGATGAAGACATCGAGATCGCCTATTACGGCACCTCGAACATCGGCCAGCTCAAGCACGTGTACCGGCGCGGCCTGGCGCTGCGCTACGGCAAGGCCATGCAGTGCATCGCGGGCATTCACTACAATTACTCGCTGCCGGAAAAGCTGTGGCAGGTGTTCGCGCACGACGACGGCATCGTCGAAGAACGGCGCCACGCGCTGCGCGACTTCCAGTCCGAAAGCTATATCGCGATGGTGCGCAACTTCCGCCGCTATTCGTGGCTGCTGATGTACCTGTTCGGCGCGACGCCGGCGCTGACCACGAGCTTCTTGCGCGGCCGTCCGCACAACCTCGAGACGCTGTCGGCCGACACGCTGTACCTGCCGTACGCCACCAGCCTGCGCATGAGCGACCTCGGTTACCAGAACGACGCGCAATCGGGCCTGCGCCCGCACGAGAACAGCCTGGAAAGCTACGTCACGAGCCTGATGGACGCGGTCAACCGCCCATATGGGCCGTACCAGGAGCTGGGCACGAAGAAAAACGGCGAGTGGATCCAGCTGTCGACCAACGTGCTGCAGATCGAGAACGAGTACTACTCGACGATCCGGCCCAAGCGCGTCATCCGCACCGGCGAACGTCCGGTGCAGGCGCTGTGCAACCGCGGCGTGCAGTACATCGAGGTGCGCTGCATGGACGTCGATCCGTACGAGCCGATCGGCATCTCGCTCGAGACGGGGCGTTTCCTGGATGCGTTCCTGCTGTTCTGCGCCCTCGAGGACAGCCCGCTCATCAGCGACCATGACAGCGCCCTGCACGCGCGCAATTTCGCGCGCACGGTCAAGGAAGGCCGCCGTCCGGACCTGACGCTCACGCGCGACGGTCTGGAAGTGCCGCTCAAGACCTGGGCGCTCGAACTGATCGAGCGCATTCGTCCCGTGGCTGCATTGCTCGACGACGGGCACAACGACGGCGACGTGCACACCGCCTCGCTCGGCCACCAGAAAGCGAAAATCGAAGATCCGGCACTGACGCCCTCGGCGCGCGTGCTCGACGAGATCCGCGCCCTCGGTTCGGCGGCGGCGTTCGGCCTGCAGCAAAGCACGCTGCATGCGGCGTCGTTCCGCGACAGCCCGCTGATGCCGGCCGAAGAAGCGCTGTTCGACGAGATGGCCGCTGCCTCGATCGCCGAGCAGGTGATCATCGAGCAGACCGATACCGGCAGCTTCGACGCCTTCGTTGCGGCCTACAACAGCAGTACCCTGTGTTGCGATAGCTAGTACCGAGACTGCACCCGACGCCGCATCTGCCCCGATCTGCGAGGACCACTTGCTCACGTTTTATAACGAACACCATGCCCAGCATGAGGGCCGCGTCGACATGTATCGCGGCGAACTGGTGCCGTGTTCGGAGAAACCGGAGCGCGTGGCCATGGTCTTGAAGGAGTGCGAGCGGCGCGGCCTGGGCGCCATCGTCACGCCCCACGGCGTGCCCCTGATGACGCTCGAGCGCGTGCACAGCCCGCGCTATCTGCACTTCCTGCGCACGGCCTGGAGCGAGTGGCTGGCACTCGATCCAGGCAACGCCGGCAAGGATGCCTTTCCGGCCGTGTGGCCGGTGCGCACGCTGCGCAGCGACATCGAACCCGACAATTTCTGCGCCCGCCTCGGCCTGTACTCGATGGATTGCGGCACACCGCTCACGAGCGGCACCTGGGTCGCGGCCAAGACTGGCGCCGACTGCGCCGTCAATGCCGCCCATGCGCTGCAGCGCGGCGAGCGCGGCACCTTTGCACTCACGCGCCCACCCGGCCACCACGCCGGCAGCGATTTTTTTGGCGGCGCGTGCTTTCTGAACAATGCCGCGCTGGCGGCCCAGCACCTGCTCGACGACGGGCGTGACCGCGTCGCCATCCTCGACCTCGATTATCACCACGGCAACGGCACCCAGAGCATTTTTTATGGCCGCGGCGACGTGCTGTTCATTTCGATCCACGCCGACCCGCGCGTCGAGTATCCGTTCTACCTGGGCCACGCCGATGAAACCGGCAGCGGCGCGGGCGCCGGCTACACCATGAACCTGCCGCTGGCGCCAGGCAGCAGCAGCGCCGCCTGGTTCGCAGCGCTGGAGACAGCCTGCGTAAAAATCGCGATGACGCGCCCGCAGGCGCTCGTGGTGTCGCTGGGCGTCGACACCTTCGCCCATGGCAACGACCCGCGCTTCAACCTGCACAGCGGCGACTTCCTGCGCATCGGCGAGCGCATCGCGCACCTGGGCCTGCCCACCGCCTTCATTTTTGAAGGCGGCAACCTGAGCCCCGAACTGGGCATCAATACCGTCAACGTGCTCGAAGGGTTCGAGACCGCCGCCGAATAGCGCACATCCGCTTCACTTTTTTTATTTCACCCGCACCTTCCCATGACCACCCCAAGCACCATCGACTGGCAATTCTCCCGCTTCGCCGACCTGACGCCGTTTGACCTGTATGACGTGCTGGCCCAGCGCCAGAATGTCTTCATCCTCGAGCAGACTTGCCTGTACCCGGACATCGACGGCTACGACCTCGAGGCCCACCACCTGCTCGGCTGGCGCGACGGCGACGGCAAGCGCCAGCTGGCCGCCTACCTGCGCGTGCTGGCGCCGGGCGCGAAGTACGACGAGATGTCGATCGGCCGCGTGATTACCACGCCCGCCGCGCGCGGCACCGGCGCCGGCCGCATGCTGCTCGAGCAGGGCATCGCCCGGGCAGAAGCGCTGCATCCGGGCCACCGCATCCGCATCGGCGCCCAGCAATACCTGGAACGCTTCTATGCCAGCTTCGGCTTCGAAACCGTCTCGGCGCCGTATGACGAGGACGGCATCATGCACATCGACATGCTGCGCTGAGCACGCTGACCGCGCCGCCTTGCTTTACGGCGCCGACGGATCGAGGCGCACGTGCTGGCACGCATCCAGGCTGCATGCCAGCGCCAGGATCTGGCGCGCATCGTTGATGTCGAGCGCGGTCGTGAGCACCCAGCCTGCCGGCACGCTGCTCAGCGTGTTCAAATCGCGCAGCGCGCCACCTTCGTACAGGAAGGCGCGCGGCTCGAGAAATTCACTATCGCGATACGACTGCCCCACCACTGCACCGAGGTTGTTCAGGCCATTGGCCACGCCGTGGTTGCCGCCCAGCGAACCCAGGTTGCGCATGGCGCCGCTCGTGTACAGGAATGGGGCCGTGGGTGAATTGCCATTTTCGTCCACCTCGGCCGTGGTGCCGTAGCCCGCCACCTGGCCGGCATCGTTGATGTCATTGCCGGCACTGTCGCGCCCGCCCAGCGTGCCCAGGTCGAGCAAGGTCCCGTCGCGAAAGATGAACGCGCGGTACGCGGCATCGGCCGAATCCGATGTCACCGCCGCATTGCCGGTCACCTGGCCATGGCGGTTGATCGCCAATGCAAAGCTGAAGTCGCCGCCGAGGCTGGGAATGGGGCGCGTCATGCCCCTGGCCACGACGAAGCCACGCATGCGCTCGCCCGCGCCCCAGTAGGCGTTGCCAATCACGGCGCCGCTGTCATTCAGGCCGATGGCATAGCTGCTGGCAAACAAGGTGCCGCGTTCGACGTTGCGCAGCCCTGCCGCCGAGAACACCACCGCGGAATCCTCGTAGCCGCCGGCCAGCTGGCCTCCGTTGCTGATGGCCTGGGCGAATGACCCCGGCGCCAGCGCGCCGTAGTCGCGCACGGTTGCGCCGTCCCACACGGCGGCGGCGCCGTTGGTGCCCGCCACGTGGCCCCGGTTGTTGATCGCGTAGGCAGTAAAGCCGGCGGGAACGAAGGTGACCCGGAAACGTGCCGTTCGGCCCAGCGGCTCGGCGCCGGCCGGGGTGGCCAGCGGCGCGGCCAGCAGCGCTGCCAGCATGGCCGCCAATGCGGCAGGCAACGGCACGCGCCCGATCTGTTGTATGCGTTCGCGCGCGCGCCACGCCAGCATGAGCAGACCCGTCGCCAGCATCGCCCACGCCCCCGGTTCGGGCACCGACGTGATGATGTCGAGCCGCACCGCGCGGCACTCGTCCAGCCCGCTGCGACAGGCTTCGGCCAGGATCTGGCCGGCATCGTTGATGTCGGTCGCCGTGACGAATTCCCAGTCGCCCCGCGCCGTCACGAGCGTATTCAGGTCGAGCATCGCGCCGGCCTCGTACACGAACGCGTGGTAGTCGAAGCCGTCACTGCCGCCGATATCGGACAAGCCCACCACGCGCCCGGCGCTGTTGAGCGCATTGGCGCGCCCGACGACACCACCGAGCGTGCCGAGATCGGTCATGCGCTCCTGCTCTGGTGCGAACAGGAACGGGCGCTCGGCGATGCCCTCGCCCAGGCGCGACCAGCCGGCGACGAAGCCGGCGTCGTTGATGTCGTTCGCTTCGCTGATGCGCCCGCCAAGCGAGCCGAGATCGTGCTGGCCACCGTCGCGGTATACCGACGCATAGCGTTCGGGATCGGGCCAGTCGTCGATGCCGCCAGTGAACGGCCGGGTGGCAAAGCCAGCCACCTGGCCGCCGGCATTGATGGCGTTGGCCACGCTGATCGAGCCGCCAAAGCTGCCCAGCTCGGTGATGGCGCCGTCGGCGTAGACAAAGGCGCGAATGCTGCCGAAGCTGTCGTTGGCGAAACCGGCGACCTGGCCGGCGTCATTGATGTCGGTGGCCCAGGTATCGAATGCGCTGCTCAGGGTCGTGACGGCGCCATTGGCGTAGACAAAGGCACTGAAGCCCTGCAGGCCGACGACAGCCCCGTCGTTGTTGAGCGCAAGGCCTTCGCTGCCGGGCAGCATGGACGCAAGATAGGTGGTGCTTGCCGGCGACCAGATCGCCGCGCCGCCCCGGGCCGTGCCGACCACCTGCCCGGCGCCGTTGAGCCGGGACGCGTTGAAGTCTTGCGGCAGCAACGTCATGCGGTACTGCGGCGTGGCCAGTGCTGCCAGCGGCAGCGCCAACATAAGTAGCAGCAAGTTATTCAAGAAAAGTTTGCGGAGGAACATAAGCCATCCTTTGCGGGTACCCGGAAAACTCAACGATGTCGTACATGACCTGTGGCTGTTCTGCGCCAGCGCAGGGTTGCGCGTGGGTGTCAGGATGCCGCCACACGGCCGGCGCCCAGCAGGACGACCGCACTGGCCAGCAGCAGCCATGCAGGCGGTTCATGGCCCGCTGCATGGCGGGCCGTGGCAACGACGCAGACAGGATCGACCACGGCAGGCACGGGCATGGCGGCGCTGGACGAGGTCAGGATGAGAAACGGTAACGCGCCGAGGATCGGCAAGAAATGCGGCATGGTGGGCCCGGGGCGAAAATGTCCCGAGCATCGCCGATGGGCAGCCGCCGATCCGTGCGCCAGATCAGCCGTGCGCGCCGCATCCGGCCTGGATACCACACGAACGACGCCTATGGATCGGCGAGTCGACAAACACGCAAAACCGCAGCGCATAAAAAAACCGGAGCGCAAGGCTCCGGCGATGGTCGCGAACAACCGTACAGGCTTACTCGACCCTGTTGAGCGTCACTTCGAACACCAGACCCGAATTCGGCGGAATCGGGCCGCGGCCAGCGGAACCGTAGCCGAGTGCCGATGGAATGAGGATCGTGCGCTTGCCGCCGACCTTCATGCCGGTCACGCCCTGGTCGAAGCCGGTGATGGTTTCGCGGCTGCCGAGGGTGAAGGCAAATTCGCTGGCTTCCTGACGCGTGCCCTTGAAGTCGCTTGCCGTCGAGCTGTACAGCCACAGCGTGTACGCCACGGTGGCGCGCTTGCCGGCGACCGCTTCGGCGCCGGTGCCAACCACGGTGTCGGTCCTGGTCAGGGCAGCCGGGCTGCTCACGGCGGGCTGGGAAGGTGCATCGTCACTGCCGCCGCCGCAGGCGCTCAGGGCAAGCATGGCCGCGAAGGCGGCGATCAGGGGGAGCTTCATCATGGGAATCCTTGACTCGAAAAAAGGCACACGAAGTGTGTAAAACGAAAGCTCGTACCTTATCGAATCAGTCACATGAAACTGTCCGGATTTTGTCTAAAAATTGTAGGTAGGCAAATATCCGACACTAAATTTCGATCTGCGTGCCCAGCTCGATCACCCGGTTGGTCCGGATCTGGTAATAGTCGGCCGCGCTGCGGGCGTTGCGCGACATCGCCACGTACAGGTGCTCGCGCCATGGCGCCATGCCGCCGCCCGGGGCCGAGATCACGGTCTGGCGCGCGATGAAGAACGACGTTTCCATCATCTCGAATTCCAGGCCCAGTGCGGCACTGCGCTGCAGGATGTCCGGAATATCGGCCTCGTCCTTGAAACCATAATGGATATTGAGCTGGTAGCAGTTGTGGCCCAGGTCGTTGATGACGATCTGTTCTTCTGCCGGCACCCATGGCTCTTCGCGCATGTGCACCGTCAGGAACACGACACGTTCGTGCAGCACCTTGTTGTGCGACAGGTTGTGCAGCATCGCATGCGGCACGCCATCGCTCTCGCCGCGCAGGAAGATCGCGGTGCCCGGCACGCGCGTGGGCGGCGCCACGAACAGCGATTCCATGAACGCTTCCAGCGGAATCGCATGTTTCTGCAGGTTTTCGAACACCAGCTCGCGGCCGCGCTTCCAGGTCAGCATCAGGGTCAGCAGCACGCCGCCCATCAGCAGCGGGAACCAGCCGCCGTGGAACAGTTTGGTGGTGGTGGCGGCGAACAGCATGACGTCGATCACCAGGAAGAAGCCGGTCGCAATCAGGCACATCCACAGCGGCAAGTGCCAGCGGTAGCGCGTGACGAAGAAGGTCAGGATCGTCGTGGCCATCATGGTCGCCGTGACCGCGATGCCGTAGGCGCCGGCCAGTTCGTCCGACGAACCGAAGCCGATCACGGCGATCAGCACCACCACCAGTTGCAGCCAGTTGACGGCCGGGATATAGATCTGGCCTATCTCGCTTTCCGACGTGTGCATGATGCGCATGCGTGGCAACAGGCCCAGTGCAATGGCTTGCTTGGTCATCGAATAGGTGCCCGAGATTGTCGCCTGCGAGGCGATCACGGCCGCCATGGTCGACAGGATCACCAGCGGGATCACGCTCCAGGTGCCGAGCTGGTGGTAGAAAGGATTCTCGACCGCTTCCGGCTGCACGATCAACAGGCCGCCCTGGCCCAGGTAGTTGAGCGTCAGCGCCGGATAGGCGACCAGGAACCAGGCCCAGCGGATCGGCTTGGCGCCGAAGTGGCCCATGTCGGCGTACAACGCCTCGGCGCCGGTAATGGCCAGGACCACCGCGCCCAGCGCGATGAAGGCCAGCATTTTATTGGCCAGCATGAAGTGCAGCGCATGCCATGGATTGAGCGCATTCAGGATCACCGGTGCTTCGATGATATTGACGATGCCCATCGCGGCCAGCACCAGGAACCAGACTGCCATCACCGGCCCGAAGAAGCGCCCGATGCCGGCCGTGCCATGGCGCTGCACGCTGTACAGGCCCACGAGCACGATCACCGCCAGCGGCACGACGTACTGCGCCATGCCGGGCGCGGCGACCTCGATGCCCTCGATCGCGCCGAGCACCGAAATGGCCGGCGTGATCACGCTGTCGCCATAGAACATGGTGGCGCCGATGACACCGATGGCCAGCAGCGGGAAACTCCATTTCGAGGTGCGCGGAATCGAACTGGTGGCCAGCGCCATCAGCGCCATGATGCCGCCCTCCCCGCGGTTGTGCGCGCGCAGCACGAGGATCACGTACTTGAGCGAGACAATCATCGTCAGGGCCCAGAAAATCAGCGAAATGATCCCGAGGATATTCGGTGTATTGAGCGGCAGGCCGTGGTCTTCATCGAATACCGCGCGCAGCGTGTACAGCGGGCTGGTGCCAATGTCGCCGTAGACGATCCCGACCGCGGCCAGGGTAAGGGCCGCCAGGCTGCTTTTCTTGTTATCTGAGGTCAAGAGTCACCATCGCTGTTGTGTAGGTGCGGCGCACCATAAATTGGACTGTTCGGTAATGCAAGAAGATTTCGTTGTGCATCATACACCTGTGCAAAACCGGGGGCGCGCCAGCAGGTCTTTACAGTTTCAGTGATAATGTCTTCCCTGCAACCTCGCCCTTCTCCCCATGCGTTCCGGCATCATCTACGCGGCCCTGGCCTTTTTCTGCTGGGGCTTATTCCCCATTTATTTCCACGCGCTGGGCGAGGTGCCGCCGTTGCAGATCCTGGCGCATCGCATGCTGTGGTCGCTTGCCTTCCTGTTGATCCTGCTTTTGTTGCGGCGCGACTGGAAATGGCTCGCCATCGTGCGCCAGCCGCGCGTGTTCTTCAGTTTTGTATTGTCCGCCCTGCTGCTCAGCGCCAATTGGCTCGTGTATATCTGGTCGGTGATGAACCACCACGTGATCGAAGCGAGTCTCGGCTACTTCATCAATCCTTTGGTGAACATCGTGCTGGGTTACCTGATCCTGAAAGAACGCATGCGCCCGCTGCAGTGGGCTGCCATCGGCGTGGCCGCGCTGGGCGTGGCCTGGCTGACCTGGCAAGCGGGCACCGTGCCGTGGATCGCGCTGTTCCTGGCGCTGTCGTTCGGCGGCTACGGCTTGCTGCGCAAGACGGCCGCGCTCGGCCCACTCGAAGGCCTGTCGTTCGAGACCATCGTGCTGTTTCCGCTGGCGGCCGGCTATGTCATCTGGCTGACGGTGCAGGGCCAGAACGTGTTCATCAACACGGCATCGGACACCACGCGCTGGCTGTTGATCATGGCCGGGCCGCTCACGGCCATCCCGCTGCTGCTGTTTGCCACCGGCGCGCGCAAGATCCCGCTGTCCATTCTGGGCTTGCTGCAATACCTGTCGCCGACCCTGCAATTCCTGCTCGGCGTGTGGCTGTTCAAGGAAGCGTTCAGCGCCGATCGCCTGGTCGGCTTCGCGCTGATCTGGTCCGCGCTGGCGCTGTTCGCCGGGGAAGGATTGCTGCGCCGGCAGCCGGGTGTCGCCAAGGCTTGACCGAAGGGATCCCGGGTAAACCTGGCAAGAAATCCTGTGTCGGGCGCGGGTTCTGGCGTATCCTGTGCACCTCGAACAACACCAGAGTACAAGCATGGCCAATTACGTCTATACCATGAACCGCGTGGGCAAAATCGTCCCACCGAAACGCCAGATTCTGAAAGACATTTCGCTGTCCTTCTTCCCGGGCGCCAAGATCGGCGTGCTGGGCCTGAACGGCTCGGGCAAATCGACCCTGCTCAAGATCATGGCCGGCATCGACACCGACATCCAGGGCGAAGCGCGTCCGATGCCGGGCCTGAACATCGGCTACCTGCCACAAGAGCCGCAGCTCGACCCTGAAAAAACCGTGCGCCAGGAGGTTGAATCGGGCCTGGGCGAAGCGTTTGAAGCGCAAGCCAAGCTCGAAGCCGTGTATGCCGCCTACGCCGAAGAAGATGCCGACTTCGATGCGCTGGCCAAGGAGCAGGAACGCCTGGAAGCGATCATCTCGTCGTCCGACGGCGGCAACCTGAACCTGCAACTGGAAATGGCCGCCGACGCGCTGCGCCTGCCGCCGTGGGACGCGAAAATCGCCGTGCTGTCGGGCGGTGAAAAGCGCCGCGTGGCGCTGTGCAAGCTGCTGCTGTCCAAGCCCGACATGCTGCTGCTCGACGAACCGACCAACCACCTGGACGCCGAATCGGTCGAGTGGCTCGAGCAATTCCTGCTGCGCTTCCCGGGCACCGTGGTCGGCATCACCCACGATCGCTACTTCCTCGACAATGCCGCCGAATGGATCCTGGAACTGGACCGCGGCAGCGGCATTCCATGGAAAGGCAATTACTCGTCGTGGCTCGACCAGAAGCAGGCGCGCCTGAAGCAAGAAGAATCGACCGAATCGGCCCGTCAGAAAGCACTGGCCAAGGAACTCGAATGGTCGCGCCAGAATCCAAAGGCACGCCAGGCCAAGTCGAAAGCCCGCCTGGCGCGCTTCAACGAACTGTCCGAGTACGAATACCAGCAGCGCAACGAGACGCAAGAGATCTTCATTCCCGTGGCCGAGCGCCTGGGTAATGAGGTCATCGAATTCAAGAACGTCTCGAAAGCCTTTGGCGACCGCCTGCTCATCGACAATCTGTCGTTCACCGTGCCGCCTGGCGCGATCGTCGGCATTATTGGCCCGAACGGCGCCGGTAAGTCGACGCTGTTCAAGATGATCACCGGCAAAGAACAGCCGGACAGCGGCGAGGTCAAGATCGGCCAGACCGCACGCGTGTCCATTGTCGACCAGCACCGCGACGAATTGGCCAACGCCAAGACCGTGTTCGAGGACGTCTCGGGCGGCGCCGACATGCTCAGCGTCGGCCGCTTCGAAATGCCTTCGCGCGCCTACCTGGGCCGCTTCAACTTCAAGGGCTCGGATCAGCAGAAGATCGTCGGCAACTTGTCTGGTGGTGAGCGCGGCCGCCTGCACCTGGCCAAGACGCTGCTGCAAGGCGGTAACGTGTTGCTGCTCGATGAACCGTCAAACGACCTGGACGTCGAAACCCTGCGCGCGCTCGAAGACGCACTGCTCGAGTTCGCCGGCAGCGTGATGGTGATTTCCCACGATCGCTGGTTCCTGGATCGCATCGCGACCCACATCCTGGCCTTCGAGGGCGATTCGCAAGTGACCTTCTTTGACGGTAACTACCAGGAGTACGAGGCCGACAAGAAGAAGCGTCTGGGCGAAGAAGGCGCCAAGCCGAAGCGCATTCGCTACAAGCCGCTCACGACCTGATCGCACCGCGTTCGACACGTACGCAGGAAGCCCGCCATTTGGCGGGCTTTTTTATTAGCGGAAACGGAACGTGGTCGATGCACGATCCTGTGTAAGCTCGGCGCGAACATCACCACTGCAAGGCTTGTCCAGCGCAGCCAGGGTTGTGCCGGATGCCACCATGTTTACTTACCGCGACAACCGCGTCCCGGGCGGGACCTTTTTTTTCACGGTACGCCTGCTCGATCGCGGCAGCACCCTGCTGACCGACCACATCGCCGCATTTGGCAGCGCGATGCGGCTGGCGCGCTCGCGCCGCCCGTTCCACGTCGATGCCTGGGCCGTGCTGCCCGACCACGCCCATGCAATCTGGACCTTGCCACCGAACGACCACGATTGCGCCAGCCGCTGGCGCGCGGTGAAGATCGCGTTTTCCAAAACCTTGCGCAAGACCGGGAGACCGGAGGCGACAGCCAGCGCCATCTGGGAGCGCCACTACCGGCACTACCGTGTGGGCGACGATGCCGACTATGCGCTGCTGATCGACTACCTGCATACCGACGCCATGCGCCATGGCCATTGCACGCAAGCGCATGAATGGCCCTGGTCGTCGCTGCACCGGTTTATCTCGGGAGGTCATCCGGCGCCGGCGCCCGGGTTGATCTTGCCGCCGTGGCTGGCGAAATAATATCTGCGCCCATGAAAAAAGGCCCCGAAGGGCCTTTTCTCTGCATACCGTGTTCGATCAGAACGAGTATTTTGCGCCGATGGTCAGTGCGTTTGGACGCACGCCGAAGTCACGGGTGCCGCCGAAACGCTCGTATTCGGCGATTACGGCCACATCCTGGTTGATGTTGTACTGGACACCCAGGGCGCCATATGCGTTGTTGTCGCTGTCGCGACGGCTCAGCGACGCATTGATTGCCGACAGTTCGTTCACGTCATGCGACACGCCCAGCTTGGCGTAACCGACCAGTTTCTCGGTCAGCGGCGAGCTGAACTTGGCTGCGACGTAGGTCGAACGGCCATCGACCTGACCGCTGGCATTCACTGCGCCCAGGGTGTAATAGATGTCGGCGCTGCGGTAGTCGGTGTGACCGACTTCAACTGCCCAGTTCGGGGTGAACTCGTAGCCGCCGAACAGTTTTGCCGACGCCTTGATGGTGTCGATCTCGGCGCGGCTCGCGCCTGGCACGCGCGATTCATAATCGGTAGCAACAGCACCGGCGCCAACATAGGCACGCGGGGTGAATTCTTGGGCCTGGACAGCCGACACGGCGGCGGTGGTGGCGAGCAGGGCAACGATCAGCTTTTTCATCTCTAAATTCCTCTTCTTGTTCATCTGGTTCGTGATTCACAACGAATCGCGATAGGGTCAAGATAGCACTGTCGAAAGATCAAGTCCGTCGCGATTCCGTAAGAACTGTAAGCAGTTGTAACTTACTGACTCGTCAGTAAGTAAAATTTATCAGTGGATAGAGGTCGTTTCTGATGAATTAGGCGATGTTCCTGAAAGTTAGATTGATCCGTGCATGTAACGATTTTGTCATCTTATTGATGCAATGCAACCAGTATTCCTGGGTGTCACCTGCCATCAAGAGCAGACTGCCGTCGGTCAGTTCCACCCGCACAGTCTGTTTGTTGTGTTTGTGCTTCAGGATAAAGGTGCGGGAAGCGCCGAAACTGAGCGATGCAATTGCCGGGCGCGGGCCCAGTTCAGGCTCATCGTCGCTGTGCATGCCCATGCTGTCGCGTTCGTTGCGGTAATAATTCAGCAGGACGCTGTTGTAAGTGTGCCCGGTCGCCGTCTGCACCGCGTCGCGCAGGGTATCGAGAAGCGGCGTGAACGGCGCGGGCTGCAGGCGCAGGCCGGAATAGACATAACTCTTGTCGCCGTACCAGGCGCTCAGCCGGGGTTGCAGATGTCGTTTGCCGTACACCACCACGGTTTCTTCGCGCCAGTCGGTCTCGGCCAGAAGGCGCGCCAGGACCTCGGCGTTGGTCCAGGGCAGTGGCAGCTGGGCCATCCAGGCCAGTTCGCCGTCCTGAAACGGCAGCGGGAGCAGACCCGTTTGCGGTGCAAATAAATCCATCGAAAACACGCACGCTGAAAGTGATAAAGGCTGCCCTGGCGCGCATTCTCGCATGCTGGTGCGCATGCTGGTACGCACGCTTATGCGTAGGCTTCCGCCAGACTCATGATGCGTGGTTCGATCTTGATGCCGACATTGCCGAACAAGGCATCGACCGCCGCCAGGTTGGCGCTGCATTCTTCCGATTTCCAGCCCTTGAACAAGTCGGTGCCATCCTTCTGAAAGTGCAGGTCCAGCACCTTGCCCTTGTCGCGGTGGGTATAGTTTTGCTGCTGGACGTTCTGGAAGCCCAGCTCGACCAGGCCGGCCAGTACGGTGTGCGGCGGATTATCAGGATCGGTAGCCAGGAACACGCCGAAGGTCTTGCCCGGCGGCTTGGCCGCGACATCCACTTCGTAAATTCCAGGCGCCTTGGTGACGTTCGTACTCTTCAAAAACAGCATCGCGGTTCTCCTGGAACGCTTAGTGACCCGCGAGCCAGAGCGCGAATCGCTTTTCAGTTAATCAGCCTGCAAGCATATTTCCATATGGGAACTTTGTCGACCGGAGTCTGCATTTTGTTCGGTTTATCGCATGACCAGACCGAAAACTGTGGCGCCAATCAACGCGGCGCACGCGAGCATACCCACGATGAAGCCGATTTCGCGCCTGGCCGGATCGCGATAGTAGCCGAGCGCATACAAAATCCGGCCCACGCACCACAGCAGGCCACCGGCAGCGGCCCACGCGTCGCCCAGGAACATGGCGCACAGCCACAGGGGAACGAGCACCAGCGGCAGCATTTCCAGTGTGTTCATCTGGACGCGATGGGCGCGCAGGAAGCCTTCTGGCCCATCCATCGACGGGGCCGGCACCTTGAACTGGATGCGGGCGCGCGCGGCATTGCCCCAGGTCCAGAAATAGACGCCAAGAACGGCCAGCGTGGCCCAGGCGGTGAAGAACATGGTGATCCTTTGTGACTGGAATGCGTGAAAAGAGGTGGCGGCTCAGGCGCCGCCGTGCTTGCGCCGCGCCAGGTCGGCCGTCAACGGCACCAGCGCGCCGTACAGGCGGCCAGTGGCGTCGTCCCAGTCCAGCAAGGCCTGCTCTTGCCGCGCCACGGTGGCAACGTCGCCGCGCGCGACCGGGCCGCTGAGCGCTGTCGCCGGGCCGAGGCGAAACACATTGGCCAGCGTCTCGCTGGCCAGCGGTTGCGCCAGTTCGCGCGCCACCGCTTCGGGAATACCAGCGGCCTGGTAGGCGCGCAGGGCGCAATCGAGCACCGTGGTCAGGTAGTTCGACGCGAACACGGCGGCCGCGTGATAGACCGTCTTGGCCGCGCCGTCGATCGGCACGAGGCGCGCACCGATCGCCTCGAACGCGGGATTCAAGACCGCCAGCGCCGCCGCGTTGCCCTCGACGCCGCAGAAGGTGCCGGCAAACTCGCGCGCGACGCGCCCGGGATCGGCGAAGCTGCGGATCGGATGCACGCTGGCCACCAGCGCGCCGCCTGCACGCACGGCCTGCAAGGCAGCCGACGCTTTCGCGCCGCTGCAGTGGAACACCACTGCGCCGGTCAGGTCGTGCGTCTGCGCCAGCAATGCACTGGCGGTCTCGATCTGGTCGTCGCTCACTGCCAGCAGCCAGACTGGCGCGGGCCGCATCAGCGCGACATCCGTGCAGGCGTGGCCGGCGCCGATGAAATCGACCGCCGCCAGCGCGCTGGCCTGCGAACGCGTGAGCACGTCCTGCAGCGCGAACGCGCCGCTCGCTGCGAACAGGCGCCCCAGCACGCGGCCGACGTGGCCCGCGCCCACCAGGTTCAGTGTGAGCGTTCGCGTGGACATTAGCGTGGGCGACACGTCAGAATCCGGCGCCCGGCTGGCTCAGATAGTCAAGTTCTTCGGCGGTCGAAGCGCGGCCCAGGATCGGATTGCGGTGCGGGAAGCGGCCGAAGCGCGCGATCACGCCGCGGTGGCGGTGCGCATAGTCGAGCGCTTCGGCAAAGCCCTCGTGGTCGGCGGCCAGCGCCGTGAACTGGTCGACCGCGAGCTGCTGCATCCCGGCGTCTTCGGCGTGCTCGAACGGCATGTAGATGAACTGGCGCTCGATCGGCGCGAGCGCCATGTGCTCGCCGGCGTCGACCATCTGGCGCGCCGCGCTCAGCGCCAGCACGTCGCCGGCGAACGATTCGGGCGCGCCGCGATAAACGTTGCGCGTGAACTGGTCGAGCACCAGGATGCGCGCCAGCACGCCGCGCGCGCCCTGTTCGTCCCACTCGCGCAGGCCGCCGGCAATCGCCTGCGCGATCGTGGCGCCGAAGCGTTCGCGGATGGCGCCGTCAAAAGCCGGGTCCTTGCGGTACCACTCGGCGCGCGCCTTGCCATGGTCAGGATGGGAAGCTGGCAGGAACCAGAAATCGAGAACTTCTTGTGCGTCCATGAATAAATCTCGTTGATATTTTGTGAAGGTACGGCCGACGGCATGCCGCGCTCAGGCTGGCGGCTTCTTGCGCACCAGCTGCTTTTCGAACGCGATGTCGTTCTTGCTCACGCGCGGCTGCTCCTGCGGCCCCAGGCCCTTGACGAACGTAACGAAGTCGTCGAGCTCCATCGGTGCGCACAGTGGCGGGCTGCCGGGGGCTTCGGACAAATAAAAATGGCCGTCGCCGGTGCGCGCCATCGAGTACAGCGGGTTGCCGGTGCGCTGCTTGAGACGGTCGACCGCGCTGCTGGCGCGCGTGGAACGGGAGCTGGCCATATCTAGATTGCCTCCGTGCGCAGCATGAGCCACTCGAACGCGGCGCCTTCGACATGCGGCGTCAGGCGGGCACGCACGGTGGCGTGGTAGTCGTTGAGCCAGGCGATTTCATCCGGCCGCAGCAGGGAAAGATCAAGGCAACGGGTGTCGATCGGGCACAGGGTCAGCGTCTCGAAGGCGAGGTATTCGCCGAACTCGGTGTTGTTGGCGGCGACATTGAGCACCAGGTTCTCGATACGGATGCCCCAGCGGCCCGGGCGATAGATGCCCGGCTCGATCGACGTGATCATGCCTGGCTCCATCGCGGTGTGCGGCTCCGGCGGCACGGCCGGCGAAATCGTCTGCGGGCCCTCGTGCACGTTCAGGAAGTAGCCGACGCCATGGCCGGTGCCGTGGCCGTAGTCGATGCCGGCAGCCCAGATCGGGGCGCGTGCGAGCGCGTCGAGCATCGGCGCGCGGGTGCCGCGCGGGAAGTGGGCGCTCGACAGGGCCATCAAGCCTTTGAGCACCAGCGTGTAGTCGCGCATCTGGTCCGCGCTTGGCGTACCCACCGGGATCACACGCGTGATGTCGGTGGTGCCGCCCAGGTACTGGCCCCCCGAATCGATCAGCAGCAAGCCATCGCCTTCGATGGTCGCGCAGCTGGCGTCTTCAGCACGATAGTGCATGATCGCGCCATTGCTGTTGAAACCGGCGATGGTCGAGAAACTCGCGCTGACGAAATACGGCCGGCGCGCTCTGGCGGCGGTGATGCGCGTGTCGATGTCCACTTCGTTGATCGGCGTGCGCTGTGGATCCGCCAGCAGCGGTTCGAGCGCGGCAAAAAATTCGCACAGCGCCGCGCCATCCTGCTCCATCGCGGCGCGCACATTGACTGCTTCGGCGTCCAACTTGCGCGACTTGGCGAAGGTGGTCGGATTGATTGCCTCGACCACGTTCACGCCGGCGGCCACGCTTGCGCGCATGCCGGCCGTGACGCGGCGCGGATCGAGCAGCAGCGTCGCGCCTTCCGGGAGCGACTCCAGCGCATGCATGGCGTTGGCGTACGGCGCCAGGTGCACGTCGTCCGCTTCCAGGCGCGCCCGCACCTCAGGCGGCACCTTGCCTTCGCCGACGAACAGCGTGGCATCGCCGCGGCCGATCAGTGCGTGGGCCAGGAACACCGGATTGAAGCTGACGTCGGCGCCGCGCAGGTTGAACAGGTAGGCGATGTCATCGAGCGTCGAGACAAAATGGAAGCCAGCGCCGTGCGCTTCCATCGCCGCGCGCGTGGCGTGCAGCTTGTCGGCGCGGGTGGCGGTGGCGAACGGCGGCAGGTGTTCGAACACGGCATCGGTCGGCAGCGTCGGACGCTCGGTCCAGACGTCGTCGAGCAGGTCGATATCGGTGCGCAGCACGACACCCTTGGCGCCGAGGGCGTCAGCCAGGAGGCGCGCCCCGGCCAGGCCCAGCACGCGCGCATCGACGGCGGCGCTCTGGCCGGCGGCCAGGTTGGCGGCAAGCCAGTCCACGTGCAGCTGGCTGGCCGCGCCCGGGATCTTCATCAGGGCGATCTCCGTGCCGGCCAGTTCGGTTTCAGCCTGCGTGTAATAGCGGCCATCGGTCCAGACGCCCGCGAAATTGGCGGTGGCGATGAAGGTGCCGACCGAGCCGGTGAAGCCGGACAGCCATTCGCGGCCCTTCCAGTGACCGGGCAGGTATTCCGACAGGTGCGGGTCGCTCGACGGCACGATGACGGCGTCGATGCCGTGACGCGCCATGGCATCGCGCAGCTGCGCGAGCCGGCCGGCGCGGACGGTCTGGGAGTCGATTGAGGAGCGGGCTTGTTCGGTGGCTGCGGACATGGGCGAATGCGTCGGTTTGTTTTCCAAGCTGCGTATGATACGCCCCATTTGTCGTCGCCGACATACGGTGCGGCGATGCCAACCGGAACGCCGCCCTGCCCCGGGATCACGCATAATCACGCATCAATGCCCCCGGCATCCACCAGACATAGATACCCATGCTCGATTTCCATCATGAGCGCGCCCGCGCGCTGCTGGCGAACGCCACACAGATCGTCACGCCAATCGAAGTGCAGGCCGCCGTCACCAGCGTGGCCGACCAGCTCAATGCGCGCTTTGCGGCGCCGGGCGCCACCGAATTTCCGCTCGTTCTGGGCGTGATGGGCGGCGCGGTCGTGTTCACCGGCACCCTACTGCCGCAACTGGCCTTCCCGCTCGATTTCGACTACATCCACGTGAGCCGCTACGGCGACGACGACCGTGGCGGCGAGCTCGTCTGGAAAGTGATCCCGCGCCAGAACGTGGCCGGGCGCACGATCCTGCTGGTCGACGACATCCTCGACGAAGGCGAAACGCTGGCCCACGTCAAGCAGCGCCTGCTCGACATGGGCGCGGCCGAAGTGATGGTGGTGGTGTTCGCCGACAAGGACCTGGGCCGCGCCAAGCCGATCACGGCCGACCTGGTCGGATTGAGCTTGCCAAACAAGTTCGTCGTCGGCTTCGGCATGGACGTGTATGGCTACTGGCGCAACCTGCCGGGCCTGTGGACGATCCGGCCCGAAGATTTGAAGCAGCAGCCCGAGACGGCGACGCCCTGATCGCTGTCTAGAGCGCCAGGCGCGCACGCGCCGCCATGTACTCTTGCGTGAGGCGCTCGACCAGCTCGGCCACGGTCGGCACGTCGTCCATCAGGCCCACCCCCTGCCCGGCGCCCCAGATGTCGCGCCAGGCCTTGGCGCTGCCCGACCCAAAGCTCATCTTGCTCTTGTCCGATTCGGGCAGGTTGTCCGGGTCGAGCCCCGCCGCGACGATCGATTTTTTCAGGTAGTTGCCGTGCACGCCCGTAAACAGGTTCGTGTAGACCACGTCGGCCGCCGTCGATTCGACGATCGCATCGCGGTAGGCGTCGCTGACGTTCGATTCTTTCGTGGCCAGCCAGCGCGAGCCGATGTAGGCGAAGTCGGCGCCCATCGCCTGCGCCGCCAGGATCGCGTCGCCGGTGGCGATCGAACCCGATAGCGCGATCGGCCCCTTGAACATCTTGCGGATTTCGCCCACCAGCGCGAACGGCGACAGCGCGCCCGCATGGCCGCCAGCGCCGGCGGCCACCAGGATCAGGCCATCGACGCCGGCTTCCAGCGCTTTTTCGGCGTGGCGGATCGAGACGATATCGTGCAGCACGATGCCGCCATACGAATGCACGGCGTCCATCATTTCGCGCGGTGGCGCGCGCAGCGACGAAATGATGATCGGCACCTGGTGCCTGACGCAGACCTCGACGTCATGCGCCAGCCGGTCGTTCGACTGGTGGACGATCTGGTTGACGGCGATCGGGCCGACTTTCTTGCCCGGGTTGGCGGCTGCATAGTCGGCCAGTTCGCGCTGCAGGTCCGTCAGCCAGGTATCGAGCAGTTCGGCCGGGCGGGCATTCAGGGCCGGGAACGAGCCGACGATGCCAGCCTTGCACTGGGCCGCCACCAGCGCGGGGCCGCTGGCGATGAACATCGGCGAAGCGATAACGGGGAGGGACAGGTCTTGCAGCGCGGCGGGCATCGTCATGGGAGCTCTCGGTGATGGATAGGCTGCGGGCATTATGCCCCTAAAAAAGTACGACCGTGCTAGATTCCTGCCTCTAAATCACTTCCACTCGATCTCGCCCTCGCGGCGCCGGATCTCGGCCCAGATCGCGCGTTTGGCGGCGTCCGAGGCCGTGCCCCAGGCGCAGATTTCATCGATCGTGCGCAGGCAGCCCTGGCACAGGCCTGTTTCCGGGACCATCTGGCAAATATTGATACAGGGCGACGGTACGGGGGTCGGCAGTTCGGGATCCATTGTTCGGCTGTAGTGAGAAGTAAAGCGGCATTATCGCGTGGCCAGCAGTCCAGCGCCGCGTATTGCCTGTCTTTACTATACTGGGGCAATAATACTTTGCAACGAGGCGCTTATGAATGTGCGATTTATTCTCCTGGCCGGCCTGTTCGGGCTGTTCGGCCTGTCCGCCACGGCATCGAGCCAGATGCTCTCGCCCGACGGTTACGGCAAGATCCAGTTCGGCCAGCGGCTCGACGCGGTCGAGCGCAAGCTGGGCCAGCGCGCCGCGCCGCGTCCGGCCGACCCGGCCTGCTCGATGGTGGCATTCAAACGGTATCCGCAGGTGCGCTTCATGGTCGAGAACGGTGTGATCACGCGCGCGGACGCCAGGACCATCGTGCGCAACAGCGCCGGGATCACGGCGCGCATGTCGGTCAAGGATGCGCTGCGCCACCGCCCCGCGTTGCAGGCCGGCCCGCACAAGTATGACGAACACGGGCAGTACCTGACGCTGGCCAAGGGCACCGACAAGGCGCTGATCTTCGAAGCCAGCAAGGGCAAGCTGCAGCGCATGCGCGCGGGCGTGAAACCGGCCGTCGAGTATGTGGAAACCTGCGGTTGAGGCTTGTTCCAGATCAATTTGATCACACTGATCAATGTTCCGTATCTAACGGAACAGCATAAACAGGGGCCGTTCGGCAACGCCAGCAAGGTTCGTGTAAGCTCATGGCCTGAAATTGGTGCAGTGCACAAATAAAGGAATGCCATGAAACTCAACCGACTCATGCTCGCGCAGATGCGTAGCGCGACACGAACGCTTTGGCGTTCGGGTCCGGTTACCCCAGGCGCAGCGGTGCAGCAAGCGATGAGCAACGCCAACGCGTTGCACCGGGTCGCCCGCCAGCAGATGCGTGACTTCACAATGACCGCGCCGCTGCCGGAACCGACGCTGGCGCCAGTAGCCTCCGTGCCAGCCCCCGCCGCACCCCTGACGGGCGCCTTCATCGCCGGCAGCCACACGAACGGCGCCGGCACGCGCGACTACAAATTGTATGTACCAGGCAGCTACACAGGCGGCCCCGCGCCGCTGATGGTCATGCTGCACGGCTGCACCCAGGACCCGGACGATTTTGCCGCCGGCACCGGCATGAACGTGCTCGCCGAAGAGGTCGGCTGCCTGGTGCTGTATCCGGCGCAAAGCACGAGCGCCAATCCGTCGCGCTGCTGGAACTGGTTCAACGCCGTCGACCAGCGCCGCGACGAGGGCGAGCCGTCGCTCATCGCCGGCATGACGCAGGCGATCATGGCCACCCATGCCGTCGATGCGAGCCAGGTATATGTGGCCGGCCTGTCCGCCGGCGGCGCGATGGCCACCATCATGGGCACGCTGTATCCCGACCTGTACGCGGCCGTGGGCGTGCATTCAGGCTTGCCGTTTGCGTCGGCCAACGACCTGTCGTCGGCCCTGGCGGCGATGAAGGGCGATTTTCGCCGCAGCCAGTTTGAAAACCGGCCGCTGCCGATCATCGTGTTCCATGGCGACCGCGATACCACGGTGCACCCGGCCAATGGCGAAGAAGTGGTCGCGCAAGGGGCGCGCCACCTGCCGCAGCCGGGCACGACCGAACCGGGCAGCGTGCCGGACGGCTACGACTACACGCGCACGCTGTATCCGGCCACCGATGGCACGGTGCAGGCCGAACACTGGCTGGTGCATGGCGCCGGCCACGCCTGGTCGGGCGGCAATGCGCGCGGCAGCTATACCGACGGCAAGGGGCCCGACGCCAGCCGCGAAATGATGCGCTTTTTCCGTACCCGGCGCTAAGCCCTCAAGGTGACGGGGCTGGCGCCGGCTGGCCTTGCGCGGCAATGTAGGCGCGCAGGCACGCCGGGCACCAGCAGCCGACGGCTTCCTGCGGCACCTCGACCGCCGGCGGCAGCGCCGTACACCAGCACGGCGCGCTGTCGCCATCGGCCATGGCGCATGTGAATGGGTCGCCGCAGCGCGTGCAGATGCTCATGGTTTCAATGGTATGTACGATGGATGGCGAACGGCGGGAATGGCATGGCAGGAGTAGAGTGGTGAGTGCTGCTATAAAATACAACAGAACGCCGCCCCATCCCCACAAGGTTTACGCTGTTTTTACGGCATTTGGCTGTAAAATCTCGCGACAATTATTTCGGACTTTCCATGAACGCTCAAGTGACCAGCCTGACTACCGACGACCAACCAAACGACCTCGCGGGCGTCTCCCCGGCGATCAAGGCGCAGATCCTGGCCGAAGCGCTTCCGTACATCCGTAATTTCCACGGCAAGACCATCGTCATCAAATACGGCGGCAACGCCATGACCGACGAACGCCTGAAGCACGGCTTCGCGCGCGACGTCATCCTGCTCAAGCTCGTCGGCATGAACCCGGTCGTGGTGCACGGCGGCGGGCCGCAGATCGACAATGCCCTGAAAAAAATCGGCAAGCAAGGCACGTTCGTGCAGGGCATGCGCATCACCGACGAAGAAACCATGGAAGTGGTCGAGTGGGTGCTGGGCGGCGAAGTCCAGCAAGACATCGTCATGCTGATCAACCACTACGGTGGCCAGGCCGTGGGCCTGACCGGCAAAGATGGCGGCCTGATCCGCGCACGCCGCATGGCCATGCCTGACAAGGAAAAGCCAGGCGAGTTCCTCGACATCGGCTTCGTCGGCGAGATCGACGCCATCAACCCGGCCGTCGTCAAGGCGCTGCAAGACGACGCGTTCATCCCGATCATCTCGCCGATCGGCTTTGGCCAGGACGGCCAGGCCTACAACATCAACGCCGACGTCGTCGCTGGCAAGATCGCCGAAATCCTGAAGGCCGAAAAGCTGATCATGATGACCAACATCGCCGGCGTGCAAGACAAGTCGGGCAATCTGGTGACCGACCTGTCGGCGCGCGAGATCGACGAGATGTTCGCCGACGGCACGATTTCGGGCGGCATGCTGCCAAAGATTTCATCAGCGCTGGACGCCGCCAAATCGGGCGTGAACACGGTTCACATCATCGATGGCCGCATCGAGCACTCGTTGTTGCTCGAAGTCTTGACCGAACAGGCTTTTGGCACTATGATCCGGTCTCATTAAATTTTTTGTAGCGGCAATAGTCGCTACAGAAAAATCAAGACCGCCCTTTTAGCTCAGTGGTAGAGCACTCCCTTGGTAAGGGAGAGGCCACGTGTTCAATCCACGTAAAGGGCACCATCGCTTCACCTCCCCCTGCTGTTCCAACGCCTCGCACCGTGGCCACGACCCTTCCTCGCGCACCTGTCTGGTTATTCGACCTCGACAACACCCTGCACGACGCTTCGCACGCGATTTTTCCGGCGATCAGCGCCAACATGAATACCTATATTGCGCGCGTGCTCAGCCAGGACGGCGAGACTGCGACGCAGGCGATGATCGATGCAGCGCGCGTCGGCTACTGGAAGCGCTACGGCGCTACCCTGCTCGGCATGATGCGCCATCACCAGGTGTGCCCCACCGATTTCCTGCGCGAGACGCACGACATCGGCCCGCTGGCCGCCCTGCTGCGCTTTGAACGCGGCCTGGGCCGCCTGCTGCGCCGCCTGCCCGGCCGCAAGATCTTGCTGACCAATGCACCCAATTCCTATTCGACCGAGATCGTGCGCCGCCTGAAGCTGCACAATCACTTTTCGCACCATGTCGCGATCGAACACATGCACGTGCATCGCCAGTTGCGGCCCAAACCATCGAAGCTGATGCTGCGCCGCCTGCTGCGCAAGCACGGCGTGGCCGCGCAGCGCTGCATCCTGGTCGAAGACACGCTGGCCAACTTGCGCACGGCGCGCCAGCTGGGCGTGCGCACCGTCTGGGTCACGCAATACCTGCGCATGAGCGATCCGATTGGCACGGCCCCCCTGCCGAGAACATTGAAATGCCCCGGCTACGTCAATGTCAAAGTAAAATCCGTGCGGCAACTTCCTGCGCGGCTGTCGAGGCTGCGTCAATCGATCAAATAATCCTAGGGATCCCATGGCAAGCACCAAGCCCGGCCAGCGCAAGCTGCAAATCCTCCAGGCCCTGGCCGCAATGCTCGAGCAGCCCAAGGGCGAGAAAATCACCACCGCCGCCCTGGCCGCGCGCCTGACGGTGTCCGAAGCGGCCCTGTACCGCCACTTCGCCAGCAAGGCGCAGATGTACGAAGGGCTGATCGAGTTCATCGAGACGTCGGTATTCGGCGTGATCAACCAGATCAGCGAAAAAGAAGAAGGCGGCCTGGATCAGGTGCGGGCGATCGTGGGGATGCTGCTCGGCTTTGCGGCCAGCAATCCGGGCATGACGCGCGTGTTGATCGGCGACGCACTGGTGAACGAAGACGAGCGCCTGCAGCACCGCATGAATGCGTTCTACGACAAGGTCGAGCTGGCGTTCAAGGGCGCGCTGCGCGTGGCCGTCACGCAGGGCCACGGCCAGGAAGCCGATGTCGCCGCGCGCGCGAGCCTCTTGGTGAACTACGTCACCGGCCGCTGGCATCGCTTTGCCAAGACCGGCTTCAAGGTCCATCCCGTGGAAGGCACGGCGCTGCACTTGTCGCTGCTGCTGGCAGCGTAAAATCGGGGAATGGATACCGGTGACGTCTTTGCACTGCTCGACGATGCGCGCGCCACGCACGAGGCGCGTTCGCGACTGTACAGCGGGCATGCCGGCACGCTGACGTGCACCGACGCTGACGATTGGTTGTCCCTCCTGGCGGGCTTGCAGGACGCGCTGGGACAAGGCTTGTATGCCGTGCCGCTGCTGACGTATGAACTGGGCGCGCACCTGCAGAAACTGCCGGCGCGGCCCGTGGCGGGCCCGCTGGCGCAGGTGCTGCTGTTCTCGCACTGCGAGCACCTCACGGGCGCACAGGTCGCTTCATGGCTTGCCACGCGCAGCGCGGCTGACGATACCGCCGGTGTGGCCGATATTCAAGCCAACGTCGACGAGGCGCAGTTCGTCGACGCCATCGATCGCATCCGGGCACTGATCGAAGCGGGCGACACCTACCAGGTCAACTACACATACCGCCTGCGCTTCGACGCCTTCGGCTCGCCCTTCGCCCTGTACGCGCGCCTGCGCGCGCGCCAGCCTGTGCCGTACGGCGCGCTGGTGTCGCTGCCCGGTGGCGGCGCGCTGCTGTCGTTTTCGCCCGAGCTGTTCGTGCGGCACGACGACGGCGTGCTGCTGGCGCGGCCGATGAAGGGCACGGCGCGCGCCAGCGGCGACCCTGAACGCGATGCCGCGCTTGCGCGCGAACTGGCGCAGGACACCAAGAACCGCGCCGAAAACCTCATGATCGTCGACCTGCTGCGCAATGACCTGGGCCGCGTGGCCGTCACGGGCAGCGTGCAGACGCCGGTGCTGTTCGACGTGCAGCGCTACGGCGCCGTGCTGCAGATGACGTCCACCGTGCAGGCGACCTTGAAGGCCGATGCGACGCTGGCCGATATCTTTGACGCGCTCTACCCGTGCGGCTCGATCACGGGCGCACCGAAACGCCGGGCGATGGAAATCATCCACGAGCTCGAGCCGGCTGCGCGCGGCATCTACACCGGCGCCATTGGCTGGTTCGATCCGGCGCCGGCGGGCCGCGCGTTCGGCAACTTTTGCCTGTCGGTGCCGATCCGTACGCTGACGCTGGACGCCCCTTTGAGCGGATCGATGCGCGGCGTGCGGCGCGGCGAACTGGGTGTGGGCGCCGGCATCGTCCATGATAGCCAAGCGCATGACGAATTCGCGGAGTGCCAGCTCAAAGCTGGCTTCCTGACCGGCCTGCCGAACGACTTCACGATCTTCGAAACGCTGCGCGCATCGCGCGACCATGGCTGCCGGCACCTGGAACAGCACCTCGATCGCTTGCGCGCCTCGTGCGCCTGTTTCGGTTTTCCGTTCGAGTACGGCGCCGCACACGCAGCGTTGAATGACGCTTGCGCGGCGCTGCCGTCAGACGCGGTATACCGCATGCGCCTGGCCGTGGATGCGACAGGCGCAGTGACGATTACGTCAGGCGTGCTCGCGCCACTGCAGGAACCGGTGATGGTGGTCTTGAGCGATGAACCGATGGACAGCGGCGACGTGTTCTTGCGCCACAAGACGAGCCGGCGCAGCCGCTACGACGCGGCCTGGCAGGCGGCGGAGGCGCGCGGCGCGTTCGATGCGCTGTTCTTCAACGAGCGCGGGGAATTGACGGAAGGTGGACGCAGCAATGTGTTCGTGCGCGTGGATGCAACCTGGATCACGCCGCCGCTGGCCTGCGGCGTGCTGCCGGGCGTGATGCGCAATGTGCTGCTGGCCGCCCCCGCATGGCATGCGCGCGAAGGCGTGATCACGCGCGCGATGCTCGAAGCGGCCGACGACATCGTCGTCTGCAACGCGCTGCGCGGGCCGCTGCGCGCCGTGCTGCTTCAGAAGCGGTAACCGACGCCCAGGCCAAACAGCACCGGATCCACCTTCAGGTGACTGACCGTGGCGCCGCCGACGATCACGTCGCTGCGGATGTTCACGCGCTTGATGTCCGCGTTGATCGACCAGTGCTCGTCCAGGTGGAAGTCGACGCCGGCCTGCAGCGACAGGCCGACGCTGTCGTTCTCGAGGTCACCCGCGCCGCCCAGCAGCTTCACACTCGAGATCCGGGTGTAGTTCAGGCCCACGCCCAGGTACGGATTGATGGTCGCGCCAGGTGCGAAATGGTACTGCGCGCTAAGCGTCGGCGGCAGGTGCTTGAAGCTGCCGATGTCGGCGCCGTCCAGGGTCACCTTGTGCTTTTGCGGATAGGTTAGGATCAGTTCCGCCGCAAAGTGCGGCGTGAAGAAATAGGTGATGTCCAGCTCGGGGATGGTCTTGTTGCTGACCCTGATCGTATCTGCCGCGCCCACACCGCCGACCGGGCTCGATTGATTGTCCGGCTCGATGTGGACGGCGCGTGCGCGCACCAGCCACGGCGATTCCTGGGCCAGTGCTTGCGAGGATGCAACGGCAATCAGGGCCACCACTACGGATTTCAACATCGTTGTCATTTTTTTCTTACCTTTCGTTGTGTCACTGCGACGAAAGTAAGCTTATTGATGTGGACCAAAAAAAACGTTGATCCACATCAAAATGACCATGTTACCCGTGTGGTTACAGGGCTTTCTCGATCTGACCGACCAGTTGCGGGTCTTCCGGCGTGACCTTGCTCGGGAAGTACTCGAGCACCTTGCCGTCGCGCCCGATCAGGTACTTGGTGAAGTTCCACTTCGGTTCCTTGCCGGTGGCCTTGATCAGTTGGGCGTGCAGCGGGTTGGCGTCCGGGCCTTTCACCGACGTTTTCGCGAACATCGGGAACTTCACGCCGTAGGTGTTGTAGCAAAGATCCGCGATCTCTTTCGCGTTGCCCGGTTCCTGCTGGCCAAAGTCGTTCGACGGGAAGCCCAGGATCACCAGGCCGCGGCTGCCATACTTGGCGTAGATCTTTTCCAGGCCTTCGTACTGCTTGGTAAAGCCGCAGTAGCTGGCCGTGTTCACCACCAGGACCACCTTGCCGCTGTACTGGCAAAGGTCTTGCGGCGCTTCATCCTGCAGGCGCTTGAAGCTGTGCTTGAGCACGGCCGGGCAGGCGGCCGGGCTTTTGGTCAGCGCTGGGGTTGACGGCCCGGGTGCGGCCTGCGCGCTCGCGGGCGGGATGACGCTGACGGCGGCGGTGGCGGCGAGCAGCAGGGCAAGAGACTTGATCATGGCGTGGTATTGACGAGGTGAAGGTGGCGACGATTGTAGCGCGTGCGGCATCGGCCCGCGCTTCTTTTCAGGCGGCATGCAGGCTGCGGTGCTCGATTTTCAGGCAGTGGTTCATCACCACGTCGAGCCCGGCGGCACGCGCCAGGTCGGCCGCGGCCTGGTTCTCGATCTCGAGCTGCATCCACAGGCAACCAGCGCGCACGGCGATCGCATCGCGCGCGATCGGCCCGATGTCTTCCGACTTGCGGAAACAGTCGACGATGTCGATGCGCTGACCGCCCGGCGCGAGCGACGCTGCCGCATCCTGCAGCGTGGCGAATACCGGCTCGCCGAGGATGGTCTCGCCGACGTAGCTCGGATTGACCGGCAGGATACGGTAGCCGTGCTGCTGCAAGTAGGCGCCCACTTCGTGGCTGACCCGCTCGGGCTTGTTTGACATGCCGACGATGGCAATGATCTTGCTGTCTTCGAGGATCTGGGCAATGGGGCGCATGGTAGTCGAGGTGGCGTCGTTGATGGTGATGCCCAGCTTACCATTGTCAGTGCGCCATCGCCGCTGGCGCCACTTTGGGCAGCGGGACAGGCTTGCCCATGGCCAGTCCTGCCGCGCTCTTGGCCAGGTCTTCAACATCGACCCCACCGCTGTCGCGATTGGCCAGCACCGCCACAAAGATCTTTTGCCGCGGCAGGCGCAGCGCAAAGGTGCTGAAGCCGTTAATGCCGCCGCCATGGTCGATGGCCTGCACGCCCTGGATCGTGCGCACGCCCCAGCCATAGCCGTAGCCGGTCGACTTTTCCGGGGTCAGCTGGTATGGCGTGAACGCCAGCTTCCAGCTTGCCGGCTTGATCAGCTTGCCGGCCGAGATCGCGGCGTCCCATCTGGCCAGGTCGCCGACGGTCGAGACGAGCGAACCGGCCGCATACGGCTGGCTCATGCTCAGAGGCGTGGCCGGCTCGAACGCCGTGCCCTTCGCGCTGTAGCCCTTAGCGCGCGGCGCGGTGGAGCGCTCGAAGCCCTCATAGGCCGTATCCTTCATGCCCAGCGGCGTGAAGATGCGCGTCTCCATGAAACGCGGGTAGCTCAAGCCCGATACCTTCTCGATGATCGCCCCCAGCAGGAAGTAGCCGCTATTGTTGTAATGGAACTGTGTGCCCGGCTCGAACTCGAGAGGATCATTCTTGAAACTGTCGATCATCTGGGCCACGCTCAGGTTCTTGGTCATCCTGGCCTCGTAATCCGGCTTGCCGGTATAGCTGACGATGCCGGACGTGTGGGTCAGCAGATGCTCGATCGTGATGACCTTGCCGCCGGTCGGATAGTCGGGAAAGAAACGCGTGACCGGATCGTTCAGGGCCAGCTTGCCTTCGTCGGCCAGCATCAGGATCGCCACCGCCGTGAACTGCTTGGTGATCGAACCCAGGCGCAGCACGGTGCCGGGCGTAAGGGGTGTTCTGGCAGCGATATCGGCGGCGCCGTACGCCTTGCGCAGCAATGTCTTGCCGTTCTTGACCACGATGACCGTCACGCCGGGCTCGGTCGGCTTGAAGTGCGGCTTGAACAGCGCGTCGAGCCTGGCCGTGAGCGGCTGTGTAGTAGCGAGGACAGGCGTCGAGAACAGCGCGACAGCGACAGCAACGGTGGCAAG